>Ga0247610_10000787_pt1 | contig 42916 bp, 73 predicted proteins | sample 174DNAGHGhighgp2_FD_193483 | JGI IMG/M metagenome (GOLD analysis project Ga0247610, IMG submission 193483) | Sheep rumen microbial communities from Palmerston North, Manawatu-Wanganui, New Zealand - 1742 DNA GHGhigh gp2 | ecosystem: Host-associated > Mammals > Digestive system > Stomach > Rumen...
AATATAGAGAGTGGCAAAGAGCAGAACGAGAAGGCAATCATATAGATCTTACTAAGTATTGTGGACCTAGACCTTATGAATTCTATTATCTTCCTAAAGATGTACTTAAAAATATATGTGATTCATATGTAGATGCTTATAAAATAGATAGTCAGAAGAACTTGTTAGATATAATAGAAGTTCTTAAGAACTATTGTAACAATCCTATAATAGATATTTATGAAAAGGATGAAGATGGAATAGGACATAGAAGTTATATGCATCCTGACAATTTAGAGAAAGAATTAGAGAAAATATTACATAATACTTCTACAGTTAGGATAATTCAAGATAAGTTTTTTGAATTTCTTAATATGGCAGGAGACTTCTATAATTGGAATTATGACTTAAATAGTTTCAATACTACTGTATACTTAGGTGCAAGTCCATGTTCTAATAAAGAAACAGTAATAAATAACTGGAAACAGTATAGGAATAAAGATATTGAAATTGATGAATCTATTTATAATGAAGAAGACTAATGGAAGTAACACTCGATCAACTTATGCAGGGTAAGGGAACCCTTATTAAAAATAAAGAATATTGGCCAACTCAAGCCTATGTATCTCCATTTATAAAGAGACTTGAGGCTATTGTAGAAAGATTTGAAATTAAGGTAGAAACCCCATCTCAAATTACTCTTACTAAGGACGGACAAATAAATACTCAAGATATTACATATAACAGAGTATGGATTCAAGGAGTACTTCCACAAGAATATAGAGTAGATAATCATGACGATGTAATTGGTATGGTGTATGGATTAGATGTTCGTAAACCAATTGTAAAGTTCTATAGAGGAGGACTTAATAGAGCTTGTACCAACTTATGTGTATTTAGTCCAGATTCTCTTAGTGCTAGAGAGCTTAATCCAGAAGAAGCTATCGATTATCGTCCTTTAGATACTATGATTAAGCAAGCTAATACTATAAAGGACTTTTTACAAAAACTTCATGCTACACAATTCTCTAGAGAAACATCTAATCTTAATGAACATTTAGGAATGTGGATGCGTCGTTCTTGGGCAATGGAGTATGATAATGGAGTAACTAAAGCATCTATAGCTGCAAGTGTTGTAGAAGGTGCTTTTAAGCTTTTATTTGAGAAAGAAAGCTCTTCTTATTTTGTTCCTCGTGACCAAAATACTGATATGTTTAATGTATATAATGCATTTACTGAACTTATCTCAAACGATAAGGACAAGGATATAATGAATAAAGTAGAAAAGACTTTACTTCTTAAACGTATCCTGGATGTATGATTAACTTTCTTATTCTCTATTTTTGCAACTTAGTTTTAGATTATCCTTTACAAGGAACTTTCTTAGCCGAGTGTAAATGTAAAAACAATTATATTTTATTTGTACACTGTGCCATATGGGCATTAGGACTATCTATAGTTCTTATCCCACTTGGATTATTTGCTTGGTGGAAAGTAGTAATGTTACTGATAGGTCATTATATTATTGACTATTGGAAATGTAGAGGACTTTATAAGAAGTGGAATATAAAGGATTGGACATCACTATATATTGACCAAATGCTACACGTTGGGCAAGTTATATTATGCTTATTCTGATCTTGCAGATTACTAAAAAATTAACTATATTTAAAATTCATGCTTAAATATGGAAATAATGAAAGTAACTAATCGAGACGGAATTTTAGTAGAGTTTAACTCTGAAAAAGTGAAAGCAGCTATAGAGGCTGCATTTAAAGAAGCAGATGAAGAAGTTAACAAACTTATAGTTGGAAAGATTTATAGTGATATATCCTTCTGGGATGAAATGAATATTGAAGATATTCAGGACCAGATTGTTGAAGTTTTAACTAATTGGGGATATGATAATGTAGCAAGAGAGTTTCTGTTCTATAGATGGAGTCATGAAAAAGCAAGAGAACTTGCACGTTCTAAGCAAGCCTTTATAAATAGATATAAAAACTCTTCTAATACTGCTAATGCAACTATTGATGATAATAGTAATGTAGGTACAAAGAATATTGGAGTATTAAATGCTGAAGGACATAAGCAAGAAAATATTCTTGTTAGTCGAGTAATGATAAAAGACAAACTAAAAGAACTTTTTCCAGATTTTGATGCTAAACAATATGTAAGAGACTTAAAAAGTCATATTATATATAAACATGATGAATCTGGATTTATGGGTGCAATAGCTCCTTATTGTTGTTCTATTAGTATGTATCCATTCCTAGTTGGAGGTATTAAGGGTATTGGCGGTCTATCTGCTAAACCTGAAAATATTGACAGTTATTGTGGAATGTATATCAATCTTATCTTTGCTGTTTCTTCTCAGTTTGCTGGTGCTGTTGCCACTCCTGAATTCTTGCTATACTTCGATTATTTTGCACGTAAACAATGGAAGGATGATTATTATATGCATCCAGACGTAGTTACTACTACTGATATAGTAGCAAGACGAATGACTATTCGTAAACAAATTCATCAGTATTTCCAACAGGTTATATATTCTATAAATCAGCCTGCTGCAGCAAGAGGTATGCAAAGTGCTTTTGTCAATTTTGCCTACTTTGATAAGCCTTTCTTTGAAAGTATGTTCAATAACTTTATGTTCCCAGATATGACTACTCCTAAATGGGAAAGCCTCAACTGGTTACAGAAAGAATTTATGCAATGGTTTAATAAGGAAAGAGAGCGTACAATACTTACCTTCCCTGTAGAATCATTTGCTTTAATTTATAAAGACGGAGAATTTATTGATAAAGAAAATGCTGAATTTGTTGCTCAGGAGTATGCGAGGGGCCATAGCTTCTTTACTTACATTTCAGATACTGCGGATAGTCTATCCTCATGCTGTAGACTTAAGAATAAGGTGGATACTAAGGAGTTTAATTTCACTAATGGAAACATGGGTGTGGAAACAGGCTCAAAAAGTGTTATCACGCTTAACTTAAATAGAATTATTCAAGATTGGTATAAGAGTATTAACTCTCCTAATCCATTCTCTTTGGAATATTATAGAAATTCTCTTGAATCTTATATAGACAATATTCTATCTAGAGTATATAAGTATCACATAGCATATAATGAATGTTTATGGGATATGTATGAGGCTAAATTGCTTCCAGTTTATTCTAATGGATTTATTTCTCTAAACAAACAATATCTTACCATAGGTTTAAATGGACTTAATCAAGCTGCTGAGTTCCTAGGAATTAAATGTAATGTAAATCCATTATATGAAGAATTCTGTCAAATTATTTTTGGAATCATAAAAGAGTCCAATACTAAAGCTAATGGTAAATATTTTGGACATAAAGTGACATTTAATACTGAATGTGTTCCTGCAGAGTCGCTAGCAGCTAAGAACTATAATTGGGATAAAGCAGATGGATATTGGGTTCCTGATGATACTAATTTATATGCATCTTACATATTTAAACCTAATGATAAGTCTATAAGTATTCTTGATAAATTTGTGCTACATGGTAGGAATTATATAGGAGATTATTTAGATGGAGGTAGTGCAGCACATATTAATCTTGCTGACCATCCCAGCTATGAGCAATGTAAGAAACTAATGAAATTTGCTGCTGAAGAAGGATGTCAGTATTTTACATTTAATATTCCTAACTCTGAATGTCAAGATTGTGGATGGATAGGTAAACGTCCTACAGATACTTGTCCAAAGTGTGGTTCTCATCATATAGATCAGTATGATAGAATTATTGGATATTTAACTAGGATAAAAAACTGGGCAGATGCTAGAAAAGTAGAACAAACAACTAGAGTATATAGTGAGGTCGGTGTATAACCGACCTTTTTTATTATGTGTTTAGGTTTATTTTGTCTAACAATAATACTTCTAATATTAGTACATCCATTTTTATGGATAAGTGAACTAATAGGAAACTTATTAGCTAAATTAGATGTTAAGTGCTAAAGAAGCTCGTAAAATTAGTAATAGTGAACTATTACAAATAATGAACTTAATAAGAGAATCCGCATATGCAGGAGGCTTTAATATTAAGCTTAATTATAATATATCTAAAGAAACTACTAAAATATTAAAAGATTATGGATATGATGTAAACTATAAAGAGGGTCCTATATTTGAGGAAACTCCTTACGGTAATGTATTAGAAAATATAGTTGGTTATAATAAAGAAACTATAATAAGTTGGAATGCCTAGAAAATTGACAACTGAGGAGTTTATCAAGAAAGCTCAGGCAGTTCATGGGAATAAATATGATTATTCTAAGGTAACTTATACAGGATCTAAAAATGATGTTTGTATAATTTGTCCTATTCATGGAGAGTTTTTACAACAAGCACAAGCTCATTTATCTGGGGCAGGTTGTAAAGCTTGTGCTTATTCTAAAAAGGGAAGAAAGTGCCTATCAACAAATACATTTATAGAAAAAGCTAAGCAGATTCATGATAATAAGTATGACTATTCAAAAGTTGAATATGTTAATAGCCATACTAAAGTGTGTATTATATGCCCAAAACATGGAGAATTTTGGCAAGAACCTAGAGCTCATCTTCAGGGATGTGGATGTATTAAGTGTGGTTATAAAAATAGAGAATCAGGTAGGCCAAAATACACAAATGATGATTTTATAGCCTTAGCTAAAGAAGTACATAAAGATAAGTATAATTATGATAAAGTAACATACAAGGGGAGTACTATTCCTGTAACTATTACTTGTCCAGTCCATGGAGATTTTTTACAACAACCTGTTATACATCTACGAGGATGTGGGTGTCCTTATTGTGGACGTAAAGAAACTTTATCAATTAATGTTTCTAAAGGAGAATCTGAAATTATAAATATTCTTAATAAACATAAGATAAAATATAATACTCAATTTCCTATAGAATCTTCTGTTAATATTACGGGCTGGATGTATGTAGACTTTTATATCCCATCACTAGACGTTATCATAGAATATAATGGTAAACAGCATTATGAAAAAATTAAGCTATGGGAAGAAAACTTTGAAAGACAACAGTCTCGTGATGAAGAACTTCGACAATATTGCAAGGATAACAATATTAAACTTATTGAGATAAGATATGATGAAGATGTATGGGTTGAATTAGAAGCACAACTATTTAATGAAAATACTAATAATTCCTGATGTGCATGGTAGGGCTTTTTGGAGAAAGCCTTGTGAAAAGGATTGGGACAAGATAGTCTTCCTTGGAGATTACGTAGATCCTTATCCAGGAGAAGCAGAACAATCTGACGTAATGGGAGAGCTTATAGATATAGTAGAATTTAAAAGGCAGAATCCAGATAAAGTTGTATTATTATGGGGAAATCATGATTGTTTCTATTGGTGTGAACCTTATAGAAGACAATTAGATTATTGGAGTAGACATGATAACCTAAGACATGATGACATTCAAGCCTTCTTTAGGGAAAACCTAGACAAGTTTCAATGGGCATATGAGCAAGATGGATTCTTATTTACACATGCTGGAGTTAATAATTCTATGGGTAAATTACTTGTAGAAGAATATGATAAACTCAATGCAGATGTAATAAATGATTTCTTTAATAAAGAACAAAATCAAATGCTTCTTGCTATGGTGTCTTACTATAGAGGAGGTCCAGATGACTTTAGTAGTATTATATGGGCAGATGTAAGAGAACACTATGGAAAAACACCTATAGATGCTTTAAAGAAATATTACCAAATATTTGGACATACCTATTTAATAAGGAATATAGTAACTAAATGGTTTGCTATGTTAGATACTGGAGGAGATTGGAACTACATAGAAGATGGAATACTTAAAGATCAGAACGGTAATAAACTTGAAATTGAAAAAATATGATCAAAGGAATTGAAGATTTTGGAACTGAAATACAGAAGGCTATTTTAGAGTTTATATCCACTAATATGGATATGTCTAAAGACATAGAGGTTACTGCAATAGATGATTATGTAGTTAGTATAAATGATAGAAAATACTTTATAGTTACAGATGCAGAAGAAAAAGGTATATTAGCAAGATACAATAAAGAAAAATTTGATGATTTCTTTGATGGTTTTACCATTCAACAGATGGATTATGTAGATGAAGATTTATGGTATGAAGATAATGGTCTTCATGACTTTAAAGACTGGATAGAGGATGAGACTGAATGGGCTGTAGATGATAAAGATTACTATGATAAATGTAATTTTTATGAAGTTCACTGATTATGAAGTCGTTTTATCTGAAATACCTGATGAAATAACTCTTGCAATCAATATAAGTAATTGTCCTTATCACTGTCCTGGGTGTCATAGTCCTCACTTATGGAAAGACATAGGAATGGAATTAACTCCTCCTATGCTTTATCAAATGATTAAAAGAAGTAAAGGTATTACTTGTGTTTGTTTCATGGGAGGAGAATTTCAAGATGTAAAAGATAGGTCTTATTGGATTCATAGTATATTCCCGGAACTAAAAACTGCTTGGTATACTGGCTCTTCATCTTTACCAATAGAAGAGCATACTCTTAACTATATAAAGATAGGTAGATACATACAAGATTTAGGTCCTCTTAATAATCCTAATACAAATCAACGTCTATATAAAATAGATGATTTAGGACATGGAGGATTTAAAGGAATTGAAAATATAACTTCAAAATTATGGAAAAACATAAAATAATATACCCTGTATACTTAGATGGGAGATATGAACCTCATATACTTATCCCGTTTAAAAATAAGTGGGATGGTCTCGGTGAAGAAAAACTTAATCCAGAACAACAAGAGTTATTTATTCCCGAGTCTTATTATAGAGCAATAGGCGAAGATTTCGATTTTCCTGAATCTATAGATTTAGATGGAGGGCCATTTATGTCTATAGGAAGTTTAATAAAAGATACTGTAGATGAGCAAGAATATAGAATAGACAGTATTGATTGCCGTGGTAAATATCCAATACTTGTATGCAGCAAATTGCAGTAATTGATTATACATTAGGATGTATAGATGTGTATACTATTCCAAAAGAGGAAGATCCTCAAGAATGGTTAGACAAGAATGGCAAATGGGATCCTTGTAATTGTGAATGGATAGGACATGACGGTATTTTACCCATTACTATTCATGCTTGATTTTAGTAATCTATCAGTTAGTAAACCAAAAAAGAGAGAATTTGAGCTTGGAGAAGAACAACTCCAGGCTCTTTCTCTTATTAAGGACTTTATAAAGAATAGTAAAGATACTGCCTTTTCTTTATGTGGTTCTGCTGGTACTGGTAAAACTACATTAGAAAAAGAAATAATAGATTATTTAAATGAAGAATGGCTTGATTATTCTTTATGTGCTCCAACGCATAAGGCAGCCTTAGTAATGAGACAAACTACTAAAGAGGATGCTATTACTTTACATAAGTTATTATCACTTTCTCCAAATGTAGAAATACTTGATCTTGATTTTAGGGAATTACAATTCAGAACTTCTAGAGTTGTAAATGCTATTATACCAAAAAGTGTAATAATATGTGATGAAGCTTCTATGATAAATGATGATTTATTCGATCTTCTCATTCAGAAATGTAAAGATAAGAGAGCTAAAATCATCTTTTTAAGTGATAGTAAGCAACTTAATCCCGTAAAGAGTAGAAGATGTTCAAAAGTATATAATTTACCAAATCAATTTGAGTTGACTCATATATATAGACAAGACAAAGAAAGTGCCCTTACAGACCTCTTACAGGCTCTTAGAGAACATAAACTTGGACATTTGGACAGTAAGTTTGCTGAGGCTGGAAGTCTTATTGTGACGTCTAATATGAGTGAATTTTTAGAGGCAGCTAAAGTCCAATTTTTAGAGGCTATAGATGAAAGGAATATTCTCCAAACTAAGATAGCTGCTTATACTAATACTCGGGTTGCATTATTTAATCAAGCTTTAAGAAAGTTCTTATGGAAAGATAATGAACCTTATCATAAAGGAGAATTCCTAACTTCTTATGAAAATGCAGATTTTGAAGGGACTATGTTTTATAATTCAATGGATTATATTATAGATAATGATCCAGAAGAATCTGAATATGATCTTCCACATTTCTGTTGTAGAGTAAAAGGATATTTGCTTGATTTATATGATTCTTATGATAAATATTCTAAGGAAGTAATAATACTTTCTAAAAATAATTCTCAAGAATTATTTGAAAATCTTGCAGGAACTTTAGAAGCTATAAGATTTAGAGCTATAGATGCTAAGCAGTATAGTTCTTTTAAAGCTTCACTTTATTGGAAGCAATATTATGAACTACTTCATAGTTTTGTAACTCCTCAAGCTCTTCTTTATGATGGAAGAGTGGTAAGAAAGAAATCTTTTGATTATGGATATGCTTCGACATCACATAAGCTTCAAGGAAGTACATATGAAAATATATTTGTAGACTTAAGAAACATTAATACTTGTTCTGATGAGATAATAAAGAGACAGTTACAGTATGTAGCACTCTCTAGAACTAGACATGATGCTTATGTACTACAATGATTAGAATATTTGCTCTTAATGTAAGTGAAGAAATCTTAAATAAATTTAAGGACTTTGAAATTCACCAATATGTTGATAGTATTTGTATACCAATAGTACACATATATGAAGATGATGACTTGAAGTATGAAATAATAAATGCTGATTATGGTAGAATTAATGCTTGTATCCTCAAACTTAGAGGACGAGAAGAAAGTTCTTAATTCGGACATAGTAGATAAGTTTTATTTTTCTTTTATAGACTCTAATAGTGTCTACACAAAGAAAGAGGCTTATACTTTAAAAACCGATTGGGGAGCTAGAAAAGAGCCATTTGCTCTAATTAAATACAGAGATAATGTTCTTAGATGCTTCTATGCAGAAAAGAGTAATAAAGTAATAGATGAGGCTTTAGAATTTATTAAAGGTTTACAAGAGACTTATGATTGATGTAAAAGTATTAAAAACAGGAGGTTATACTGAACTTCCAAAGTATGAAACACCTAATAGTGCAGGTCTAGATTTAAGAAGTACAAAAACAGTAATACTTAAACCCCATAGTAGAGCCCTTATTCCTACTGGATTGTTTATAGCTCTTCCTGAAGGTTATGAAGCTCAGGTTAGACCTCGTAGTGGACTTGCTCTTAAGAAGGGAATTACTGTTCTTAATACTCCTGGTACTGTGGATGCAGATTATCGTGGTGAAGTAGGAGTTATCTTATTTAATACCACTGATGAAGACTTTATAGTTAATGCAGGTGACAGAATAGCTCAAATGGTTATAAATAAAGTTGAACAGCTTAATTGGGTAGAAGTAGAAGAGCTAGATGAAACAGAACGTGGAAAGGGTGGCTTTGGGCATACTCAAGTAAAATGAGTACTCTAGAAGAATATAAAGAAGACTATCTGAAGTATTATAAAGAACAAGGATGTAAATTCATTGTCCTTAAAATGGAGGACTTAATGAAGAGTATTAATGATTGGTCCCAATGGGATCAGTTACAAAATATACTACTCAATTATAATAACTTTAGACAATCTATAGGTAAAGGTATCAATAAATACTATGTAATTAATAGAGATGAATGTCCTAATATAAAAAGTGGAGATGATTTTGTTAATCTTTTACATAAAATAAACGATAATTATGAAGAAATTTCAAGAACTTATCTCGGATAATACAAGTGCTTCATTGAAGCGTCGTGCAGCTCAAATTGCAACAAGTGCAGAAATTGCTCAACAGAATTTAGTTAATGCTCTTAAACAAGAGAAGACTAATATAGAGTTAAAGATTGCAGCTCTTACTGATTTAGCTCCAGATTCTACAGAGTCACTTCGTCCTGGTAGTAAAGATTGGAATGCTGTAGAATGGGTTAAGAACTTACAAAATGCTAAGCAGGAACTTTTCCAAATTGATCTTCAGTTAAAACTTGCACAAGAAACATTTGACGAATATTTTACTGAGAAATGATATTTATAAATTGTGACAAAGAGTATATAACTACCCGATATGAGTATTTAAGAGATCATATGAAAGGTATGCCTAGACTGTCTATTTTTAGTATTAATAATTGGGCAGAACCATGGGGCTTTGGTAGACAGTTTAAATCAGAAGTTGATAGAATATATAAAGAGGCTAGTAAAATAATATTAGATGAGGAATCAGAGTCTATTTCGGTTGATGCACTCTCAGACTTTGTTATAATTGCCTTAAAAACTGATACAGAGATGGGAATAATATGGATATCTGAAGATGAAGGTCTGCTTCATGAGCATATGGAAGATTTATTTAATGCAGAAGTAATAAATAAGAAATCCGCAGGTGCTATTCCAGCTTCTCCCACTCCAAAGAAACCAGATAATCTTGTTATTAATAAAATGCACTTATTTAAAAATGTCTAAAGAAAAATTTGTAGAAGCCTTACTTAAGTATCAAAACTTTTTAGATGTTTCTGATCGACTAGTAGATTTAGGTATTGACTTAGCTGAGGGTCCTATTACAGAAGCAATAGATACTCTGCTAGACTCTTGGATAAACGCGATAACAGGGGAAGCAGGTTCAGACCTTATTTATTGGTGGTTATTTGAAGATGTTACAAAGGAAATATATGAAGATGATAAAGTAATTGCTACATTAGATACTGCAGAAGATTTATATGATTATATGAAGGAAAATAATTACTTTAATGATTGATATAAATAACTTATATGTAGACTTAGACTTGGTTCTCAATAAGAGGACCAAGCTAGGTTCTTTATTAACTCCATATGAATTGGAGCAATTAAAAAGAAAGTTTGAAAAGAACCATTGGGATGATGATACCATAGTAGCTAATATCTATAGATATTTAAAGGAAAATATATCTGACTTATTGGATAACTCTGATTTCATGGATGCTAATGTCATCATAGAGTCTGATCCATATATCATAAAAGCTATGGAACTGATGGCTATGAGTCAACGTCATGCTGAAGTACTTCTAGTAGATAAAGAATATAAATACCCAGGATGTTGGGTAAATGATATAGCTAATGCACTTAAAGGACTTGAATGTGAAGATCATCAATATGAATGTCTTGTATGGGATGCTTATTTCGTTCGTAATTATAATGTAAATAAGGAAATACCAGGATGGGCACATTTAGTTGAAGTTCTTGAAAACTATTATGATACTCTATGACTTTAATAACAAGAGACAGTAAAGGAAAAATACGTGTTATTGACCTATGGGAAGAACATGATGAAGAATCTTATACTATATGTAGAGAAACTTATCAACTAGGAGGAAAACATACTAGACAACCTGATATCTATATAGAAGAAGGAAAAGCTGGACGTAATTACATTGCGCAAGGAGAACTGCAATTTATGTCTAAGCTTAAAGAATACAAAGATAAAGGTTATAAAGAATTAGAGAAGAAACTTGAAGAATATACAGAAGAAGAACTTAATGAAATAGTTGGAGAAGATATTACTAATCAGCATGGTGTATTAAAGCCTATGCTTGCTAAACAAGCCGATAAAGTATCTCAAAAGACTATTGATAAAGTTCCATATTGGTATGCTTCTCGTAAGATAGACGGGGTAAGATGTTCTTTCTATTACGATGGAAAAGAAATACATACTTCCAGCCGAGGAGGAGAAGATTATGATTGTGCTTGCTTACACTTTATAAATAATGAAAAACTTAATTTATTCTTCCAAAGGCATCCTAGAGTAGTGTTAGACGGAGAACTATATAAGCATGGAAAAAGTCTTCAGCAAATCTCAGGTGCTGCACGTCTTGAGAAAAACGCTGTAGACTGTAATTGGCTCGAATACTACATTTATGATGTCGTCGATACTAGCAGAACGTTTGAAGAAAGACTTAAAGTTTTAGGAGCTATTAAACACGAACTCGGACTTGGATTCAATCCAGAAAGAGAATGGGAAAAAGGAGAACTCCAATTCCAAATGGTTCCACAGCAGAAGGTGTCGGGCTACAAAAACATAAATATATTACACGATATATATGTAGCCGAAGGATGGGAAGGTGTCGTAATACGAGACCCCTCTAAAGTTTATAGGCCTAACGGGCGAACTAATGATATGATTAAGATAAAGAAATATAAAGATGCTGAATTTATAGTTATTGATTATGAATTAGGCTTAAGAGGTACAGAAGATATGACCTTTACTTGTACTACTCCAGCAGGATTAGAATTTAAAGCTAAGCCTTGGGGAGATAGAGCTATTAAAGAAGAATATGTTCGAAACTTTAAGACTAAGTATCAATATAAAATGGCTAAGATTAAGTTCTTTTATTATTCAAATGGAAATGATGAAAAGACTGGAGTACCGCTTCAACCTTCTCTTATATGTTTCCGTGATAAAGCTGATATGTGATGATTGATTATTTATCACTTATTCCTAAATCCTTTCGTATTGGAGCTCAAGACTATGAAGTAATTATTGAAGACCATTTAGATGATGATATTTATGGAGATTATAGTTATACTCCTCCGCAAATAAGAATAGCAAGATATTCTGGAGATGAGAAGATACCAGATAAACAAATGTTATCTACATTTTATCATGAACTAGGCCATTGTATGGACTATATGTTTAATTGTACCACAGATGAGGCTCATGCACAATGTTTCTCCAATTTTATGATGGAGTTCTTAGAATCTAAGAAATGAAGTTACAAATAAGTAAAAATGCAAATATTAACTATCTAAGTAAGGTAGTAGAAATAAAGGAGTTTATTAAACATCCTGATCCAAAAGTAGAAAGAATTAAATGTGCTGTAGTAGATGGATTTATTATTACAGTAGGAATAGATAGTGAACCTGGATTATATGTATATTTTCCTGTACTATCACAAATAAATGCTAATCTTCTTCAGTACCTTAACTTATATAGAAATAAGAACCTAAATAAAGATCCAGAAAAAACTGGTTATTTTGAAGATAAGGGTATTGTAAAGGCTATAAATTTAAGAGGAGTAAAGTCTGAAGGATTTTTAATGCCTATAATTGACTTACAGAACTTTATAGTTGAAGAAGTTAATGTAGAATTACCAACTCCTTCGGCAAATACAGAATTTGATGAAGTTGAACATGATGGTAAAACCTTCTGGATTTCTAGAAAGTATATAGCCCCAGTTCAAAGAACTCCTGGAACTCCAGGAAGTTCAAAAGAAAAGAAAGTAAAGAAGGGACTTAATAAAATAATAGATGAACAATTTAGATTCCATTATGATACTGTAATTCTTAAGAAGTGTCCACATGTTATACATCCAGACGACATTATACACATTAGTTCTAAGTGGCATGGTACTAGTGGTATATCTGCTTATGTGTTGTGCCATAAAAAACTCAACTGGAAAGAAAAGATATCTAAATGGTTAACAGGAAATCCTTTTGACATATATGATTATGTATATTCATCCCGTACAGTAATTAAGAATAAGTACTATAATAAGAAAGTAACTCCTGGATATTATAATTGTGATGTATGGGAATACGCAGATAAATATTTACGTCCTTTCCTGGAAAAAGGAATGACTCTTTATTATGAAATAGTTGGTTATCTTCCAAATGGTGGATGGATTCAAAAGAACTATGATTATGGTTGTACTCCTCCAATAAAAGTAGTTGATTCTGAAGGAAATGAAACTGTACAATATATACAAGGTAAACAATTTAAAGTATATATTTATAGAATTACCCTTACTAATGTAGATGGTAAAGTACATGAGTTCTCAGCACATGAAGTACAAACTTGGTGCAAACAAAGAGGTCTACTTCCAATGTTAGAATATTACTATGGATATGCAACTAGTCTTTATCCAGAAATAGCAGTAGATGATAGCTGGGCTACTAACTTCATGACTGCTCTTGCTAATGATAAATCATTCCATATGGAACAAGATTCTCCAGAGTGTACTAATAAGGTTCCACATGAAGGAATAGTTATAAGAAGAGAATCTATGAAGTCAGAAGCTTGGAAAGTTAAATGTTTCAAATTCTTGGGTAAAGAGCAAGATGCTGCTCTTGCAGGAGAAATTAATATTGAGGATCAATCATAATGTTTTGGACAGTTGCTTTTTGTGTGTACGGCGTTGCTGCCGGAATTTGTTTAGGAGAGTACTTATCTAATGGTAACAACTAAATTGACAGAAGAGGAAAAAAAGATTTAAAAAAATCTTCGTATTAAAGAAGTTAGAGATCCAGTTAGTGGAGCTCTATTCTATCCCCAAATAAAGAAATTTGGCTTATGGGAGTATTTTAGAACTAATTATCCTACAACGATGGATATAATATTCTTAGATGGCCCTGTAAAGATATTCTGTACTCTCAATGAAGCAAAAAAGTTTATAGATAATTATGTTAGTAAGAAATTAAAGAAAAAAGAAATTATATATCATAATGTTAATTACTTAACAACGTGAAAAACATAGTAATTAAACAAAGTATTACTAATAGAGACAGAGACTCTGTAAATTTATATTTAAAGGATATTAGCCATATTAAGATGCTATCTCCAGAAGAAGAAAAAGAAATAGCTATAAAGGCTAAAAATGGAGATAAAAGAGCAAAGGATAGACTTATCTCAGCCAATACTAGATTTGTAGTATCTGTAGCTAAGCAATATCAAGGACAAGGTCTTGATTTAGAAGATTTAATAGCAGAAGGTAATATAGGATTATGTAAAGCTGCAGATAAATTTAATCCAGATTTAGGATGGAAATTTATATCATATGCTGTATGGTGGATTAGACAATCTATTATGCAAGCTATATCTGAGAAGTCTAGAGCTATAAGATTACCAATGAATCAAGTAGCTCTCCTTAATAAGGTTAGACGTACAATTTCAGAGTTTGTTGGTAAGTATGAAAGAGAACCATCTCTTGAAGAGATAGCAGAACTTAGTGGTATAGAAGAATCTAAGATTCTAACTATTTTAAATATGTCTGCAAGACTTGTTTCTGTAGATTCTCCATTTAAAGATGAAGAAGAAGGTACTTATGTAGATATAATTCCAAATCAAAATTCTCCTAAAGCAGATTCTAATCTTATGAAAGAATCTAAAGAACAAGATATAGTAGATGTACTGTCACCTTTAAGTCCAAGGAGCCATGATATTATTAGAATGTTCTTCGGTCTTGGTACAAGAGAAATGACTCTAGATGAAATAGGAGATAAATTTGGAGTTACAAGCGAAAGAATAAGACAAATAAAAGAAAAAGCATTAAAAATAATAGAACCTAATACAAGAAGAATTTTAAAATGAAAAGTTGGTTAGTAAAAACTAGTGCTCCCTTCTGTGGAACAGACCAATATTATGGGGCTTATTCAAATGATAAAGATCTTTTACTAGATTGGCTTTATGAAAATTGGTTTGGACAAGAATGCCAGGATTTATGGGACAATTATAGTTATCTTGGTCATTATGAAGAAGAATGGGATGAAATGTCTGAGGAGGATAAAGAGGAGTTTGATAATGATTATAATTGTTTTATAGATTCTAAATATGAAGAATGGTGCTGTGATTGTGATTTATCTGTCTCAGAGTGTCCAGAAGATGAATTTGATGATTATGCTCCTGAACATCTAGAAATTGTATATGACGGTAGATAACATTGAGTTAATAAGAAATACATTAGAGTTTGATAAGTTTGGAGAGCTCTACTATATTTCTATTATACAACGTAATAAAGATGGAGTAAAGGTTGCTAGTTCTCACGATAACTATCGCAGAATTAGAACCTTCTATATCTTTAGTTTAGAAGAATTTGATAAAGCTATCCCTTTTATAAAGGAGATTTGTAGTAAAATCAATGCTCGTTGTTATATAGAATTAAATAGGAAAGATATATTCCAGTGTCAAATTGAATGTATAAAAAGACTAGCAGAATGCATTGAACATCAAACAACTAAGTCTCGTACTATTATGGACTCTATAGTAGCAGGAGCCCCTTCCAGAGATAAACTTTGGATGATTGATGCTGATGGATATAATCCAGAAGATTCTATTATTTCTGATATTATAGAGTATGTAGAGAAAAATAATGGAAAATATTACGCTGTATTTCCAACAGTAAATGGCTGTCATATTATTACAAGTAAATTTGATCATAGATTCTTCAATTTTGAAAATTGTGAGATTAAACGTAATGCATTTACACTACTATATTATGAAAAGTAATTTTATTCATGTTTGCTTTATTATTGATGAAAGTTCATCAATGTGGACATCAGTTTCTGATGTAAAAGGAGGATTTCAGAAAATTATAGATGAACAGAAAGCTAATGAAAATGGAACTTGTGCAATCTCTATATTTAGATTTGCGACAACTCCTAAAGAAGCTGATTTTGTAATGAAAGATGTCAGAGAGGTTGAAAATACACTTAATTATAATCCATCTGGATGTACTGCTATGTATGATGGCATTGGAGTAGCTATTGATGAAATAGGAGAAAGACTTGCAGCAATGCCTGAAGAGGAACGTCCAGAGAAGAATCTTATAGTTATTATGACTGATGGTGAAGAGAATTCTTCTCATGCTTATCAACCTTCTAGAATTAGAGAAATGATTAAGCATCAGGAAGATAAATATAACTGGACATTCCTTTATATAGGTACTGATATTTCTAATACACAAGATGCTGACAGAGTAGGAATTAGTCGTAAATTTGCTACTACTAGAGGTAAAATGTATAAGAGTTATGATACTATAAATAGTGCTGTATCCTGTTATAGAGCTGTTAAGGGAGATGCTACACTTAAAGCTGCTACTATGGATATGTGGTTGGGAGCTGAGATTACTGCTAATAATGCTGAGTATAAAGCTGATACTGGTATAAACATTAATTAATATGCCAAAACTAATAATAACTCAAGGAATACAGGGCTCTGGGAAGTCTACTTTCGCAAGAAAGTGGGCTTCTGAAGACCCAGAGCACAGAGTAAGACTTAATTATGATGACCTTCGTAATATGATGGGAACTTACTGGGTACCATCTAGGGAAGGAATGTTAAAAGATATAGAAGAAGCTTTCTTGAAGAAAGCAGTTCTTAAGGGTTATGATATTATCATAGATAATATGAATCTTAACCCTAAAACCATTGAAAAGTATGAAAATTGGGCAAAAGAGTATAATTATGATTTTGAGCGAATCTTATTTGATACTCCTGTTGAAGAGTGTATCAGAAGAGATAAAACTAGACCCAATCCTATTAGTGAAGTTGTCATCAAACGCACCTGGAATACTTATAGAAACTACATAATACAAGAAAGTATTAAGAAAATGAAAGAGAAGGAAATGAAACAAAATCCTAATCTTCCTCATTGTATTCTTGTAGATATGGATGCGACTCTCTTTTTAAATACTAATGGACGTCCATTCTATGGAGATGAACTTGAACCTACTGACATTCTAAAGGATGAACCAATTCCTGCAGTTGTGACTTTAGTAAAAGCATATCAAGCTACAGGTAATTTGGTAATAGGACTTAGTGGAAGAGAAGATAAGCCTCAAATAAGAGCTTGTACTATCAAGCAATGTGAAAATGTAGGAATACATCTTGATGCTCTTGTTCTTAGACCTATAGGTTCTCGTAAAAGAGGAGATGCTTCTAAGAAGGAATTATTTGAAGAAAACATTAAAAATAAATACTTTGTAGATTTTGTTTTAGATGATTCTTCTAAAGTAGTTAAGATGTATAGAGACTTAGGTCTTACTTGTTTACAACCAAATGAAGGAAAGTTTTAATGGTAAAAATTAAATCACAAAATATGGTGTTCGATAATGGAGCACTTGATATGGCAATGAATCTTTTACATGTACAAAGAGGTGAATGGAAAGATTGTCCAAAAGAACATATATTTCTAGACTTTAGAAGAAATCTCTATGAAGATGAAAAAGATAAGTGGAAAATTACAGGATTCGAACTAGAGGAAGAATTTGTAGAAAGAGACTATAAAACTAATGAAGTTAAAGGTCCTGCACACGAATTAGATATGTTTCCAATTGAGAAACTCACTAAGTGGGATTTAGATGGCTATATAGAATATCCTCTTATCAATATAAAGTCTATTAAATTCTATCCAGATACCTGTAAGAACTGGAGAAAAGATATTCCCTGTATTACTATAGAAATTGAATCTGACAATGATGAGGCTGTAAGAGAAATGTTTACAGTACTAGCAGGATTAGCTAATGGTGGTCACTGTTGTGGAGGATACATTAGAATTAATAAAGACCAAATGTTGCATGGTGAACATGTAGCTAACTTTGGTTTAGATGGAGATGGTTCAGATAGAATATATTATGTTGATGATAAAGAAATGCCATCATGAAAAATTGTTTTGGATGTGGATATCATAAAGTATTAAAAGACGATAAGGGTATACCTTATCATTATTGTTCAGATAGAGATTGTAGAATAGACCCACATGAACCAGAATGTAACCATGGATAAAATATACGTACAACGTAAAATAGAAGTTTGGATAGAAGAAGTCTATAAAGTGGAAGAAATAAATGAAGAAACTATAGACAAAGCAGTGAATTATGAATTTGATATAGATGAATCAGAAACACTGTGGGAAACTCAGATAGACTTAGGTCCAGTTAAAGTACTTGATCATAATAATAGAATCTTAAAGGAGTATGACTGAACAAGAATTTTTACAAAAAAGGAAACCAGTATTTGTGGATCCTGATTCTGGGCTTGCTACTATAGTAAATAATGCTAGTTTAAAAGATAAAAACTTTGCAGAGATTTTATCCAATTTAAAGATATATTGGCTCAATACTATCAGAGGTTATATATGGGATGATTATCTAATGTTATATATAAATGACTATGAAATTCCTAATTTTGCTATAGGAACCTGTATATATTTCTTTAGTTTCTTTCCAGAGATAAACTGGATAGGACTTGGCTGTAATAAAGGTAAACCAGGAGAAGTTTGGAGTCCAAAATTAATTGTTAAAAAACCATGAAATTATTAATTGAACGTCCTTATACTGTTATTAAAAGAAGTTATTGTGAAGTAGAGGATTTAAACAAAAGTACTCTACAAAAAATATGTGAATTAGAATATAATGAATCTGAAGCTGAATATGTAGATGATACCTGCAGTATTTCGGGAAGTACGAAGATATATAGTGAAGATAAATCTCTTCTTATATATGAAGGTAAATGATTTATGTAGTAAGTAATCAAACTTCATTCTTTTCTAAATATACAAGAATCTCTATACAAGAGTCTCTTGATATCATAGAGCAGTGGAGAAGTATTCAATATGACTCAGAAACTCTTGGTAAAGACGCTCATGTAGGTAAACCTCTTTCTGCACAGTTTGGTTCTCCTAAGAAGGATATACAAATTGTTGTAGATTGGACTACTGTTAATATACGAAATTATAAAAAAGTACTTGAAGAAAAGCTTATTGTTGGTCAAAATCTAAAGTTTGATTTACAGTGGTTATATAATTATGAAATAGTACCTTTAAAGATATATGATACTATGATAGCAGAGCAGCTTATTTATCTAGGATTTCCTCCAGCTGGTAAGCCAGAAGGAATTTCCTATGCTCTTAATGAGATTGCTATGCGCTATTTAGGAAAGTATATTGATAAGTCTATACGAGGCCAAATTATATATAGAGGTCTTGATGATGAAGTTATAGAGTATGCTGCAAATGATGTTGTAGACTTAGTAGATATAGCTAAGAAACAAATTGAAATTTGTAAGAAACGTAATTGTATGCGTGCTTTACAAGTTGAGATGGATTTCGTTCCAGTTATTGCTTATCTAGAGTGGTGTGGAATCAAACTAGATATTAATAAATGGAAAGCTAAAATGACTAAAGATGAAAACAATAGAAGAGAAAGACTTGAAAAATTAAATCAATTCCTTATTAAATGGTATCAAGATAGAAATGGTAAGGATAATATGGTAGAAACTCCATATATAATATCTTCCTTTATAAAGGAACATATACAAGAACCTCCCCCATCTGCTAGACCTGTGTCTTGTCCATATAAGAAGGAAGGAAATATAGATGATTTATTTCAAGATTATTCTATTCCATTCTACATTACAAATAAAAGTGGAAAGATAATTCCCTTTATAAAAGTAGACTTACAAGGAGATTTATTCTCTGGATTTAATACAGACCCTCAATGTATACTTAATTGGGATAGTTCTGATCAAGTTATTTACTTCTGTCAGTTATTAGGATTCAATACTAAAGTAGAAGATAAGGCTACAGGAGAAGATAAAGATTCTGTAGTGGAAAAAGCACTTAAAGTACAAAAAGGAATTAATGACGAATTTCTAAAATTGTATTTTGATTATAAGGAAGCATCTAAAGTATGCAGTACTTATGGACAAACTTATCTAAATGCTATAAATCCAAATACTGGAAGAATACATACTAACTTTAAACAGCTTGGAGCCTCATCAGGTAGAATGGCTTGCGGAAGTAAACAAAGTAATGATGATCTAACTAAACTTAAACATGCAGAGTTAGCTAAACTTCCAGCTAAACTCAGAAAATGTGGGTATCCTCAGTTACAAAATCTTCCTGCTGACCATGATACTAGAGGGGCATTTGTACCAGAGAAAGGAAATTTAATGTGTAGTTGTGATTATTCTGCTCTAGAGAGTAGACTTGGTGCTGATATTTATAATGAACAATCAATGATTGATGAATATTTATATGGCACTGGAGATATTCATTCTCTTACAGCTAAACATTGTTTTCCTGTAGAATTGGCTGGAATAGAAGTTAAAGATATTAAAGAGAAAAGACCTGATCTTAGAAGTAGAGCTAAACCTGTAGAATTTAGTCAACAATTTGGTGGAAGTGCTAAGGCAATTCAAAATGCTCTTGCATGTACTAAGGCTGAAGCAGAAGCAATAGCTGAAGCTTATAATAAAGGTTTTTCTGGTATAGCCCAATTTAAGGATAAAGGATTTAAGGCTGTATGTCAAACAGGATATGTACTTATATGTAAATATACTGGACATAGAACTTATATGCCAGATTGGAAAGAGTGGAGAGAAGCAATGGATGATGAAGAATTTTGGACAAGGTATGACTATCTACATGATACATTACCTTATAAGGAATTCTGTAAAACTTATGAATGTCATAAAGCTTCTGAACTTCGTAAAACTTCTTCTAAATGGTCTAGATTAGCCCTTAATTCTCCAACTCAAGGCAGTGGTATTATAATTTTAAAAGATGCTATGGCTAACTTCTTTAGGTGGATTGTAGAAAATGGATATTTTGGTATTATAAAGATTTGTGATTTAGTTCATGATGAAGCTGTAATTGAATATCCTGAAACTATGCCCGAAGTAGCTAACATTCTTAAGAACTTTATGGAAGAATCTTCTGCTAAGTTCTGTAAGAAACTACCTATTCCTGCCGTTCCTGAAGTTGGAGATCATTGGATTCACTAAAATTTAAAATATGAATAAAAGATGTAGATTATTAATAACAACTAAGTGTCCAAATAATTGTCCACTATGTTGTAATAAACAATTTGATTTACTTAAAGATGTTTCTGTTATAGATAGATGGAACTACGACGAATTCATTCTAACTGGAGGAGAACCCCTTATGAACAGTATTGCATTGCTAGATTTTATATACAATCTAACTGCTATTCATAAATATATGGGAACTTCTCCAAAAATGTATTTGTATACTTCTATATGTGATCCACATATATGGGATAAAATAATTCCTTTCTTTGATGGAATAACATATACAGTACATACACAACAAAATGCTAAGGAACTAATTACGCTTATTACAGTACTTACTAATCCAGAAATGGGTTATGACTCTATGTTTCAAAATTTGCAAGATATAAGTCGAAAGTCTATATGGCTTAATTTATTTCCTGAAGCTAAAACTTTAATAGATGCTGAACTAGCTAATACTAATCTTAGTTGGGACAACATAGCCAGATATTTTAAAATAAGACAAATGGAATGGAAAGAAAATTGTCCAGTTCCAGAAGGTGAAGACTTTAGAAGAATTAATAATCCTTGGTAAAATATGTGGGTAGTAAAGGATAAAGATGGAACTAAATTATTATTTGAGAAAAAGCCAGTTAGACTTAAAGATGGATGGAAGAGTGATGGAAGATTCTTTATTATAGGAAGCTTTCCTTTAGTTGAAGTTCCAGCATTTATAGATTTAATGGAATGGAAAGATGCACCTATTCAAGTTAAATTTGAAATTAAAAAGAGATGAGAGGTATTAGTTTACAAATAAGTAATGAAAATGGGCAGGATAAAGGATTAACTCCTGAACTTATAGATATTCTTACAAGTGAAGGATGGACTATTGATAACATAGAATTTTTCTAATGAAACTTACTCAATTTTTATATGACCGACTAATTAAATGGGATACTGATTGGGACATGGATCCCGAAGAATATCCATTTGAAGTAAAAGAAGAAGATACTTGGCAAGAACTTGAAGATAAAGCTGAAGCTTGGGAGAACGAACATGGTCTTGAAGAAATAGAAGATAAAGTTATAAATTATGATTTGGAAAAGTCCTATGTAACTAAGAGAATAGTATTTAAATTAGATGGACATTATTATGCATTTGAATATGTTTACTCTTATTACTGGGATGATGAAGATATAGTAGGAGAAGAACTTAAAGAAGTACATCCTGTAGAAAAAACTATAACTGTTTACAAATGAAATTTATTGAACCTTCTGTGGAAATAATCCAGCAAGAGCCTGGAATTGATGGAATGATGAAGATAATTGAAATGGCTGGTCGTACAGCATATAAATCAGAAGATCATATAACAGAAGATTCAGCTAAAAGATTTGTAAAGATGTTAAAAGATAAGAAACATGGTGCAGCACTTGAACATGGTACTTGTTATCTTGCTATACCTCAAGAAGAGTGGGACAATATAGTTGATGATCACGATTTTAACTTCTTGGACTGTCCCTACCAATTTTATGGATTTGATGCTAGAACTGGAGACTATCGGTATCTTACTACTAATTATAGAGTTTTAGTAGAACATGGATATGAACAACTCCTTGATTATATGGTAACTCCTACAGAAGATGAGTTCCAATGGAACAATGGAGTTTATCAACATTTTCATCGTCGTATTACTGTAAAATTTACATGTGACAGAGGAGTAAGTCATGAATTCGTACGTCATAGAGTTTTTAGTTTCTTACAAGAGAGTACCAGATATTGTAATTATAGTAAGGACAAATTTGGAGGAGAAATAACATTTATTATTCCTAGATGGATACATGATATCCAGGAGGATATAGCCTTAACTGTAGATCCTCTTACATATGAAAATAGAGAAGGTCTTAGAAAATACCAAGGAAAAGCATTAATGGATATGCTATGTGTTTATGATAGAACTGTTGCACAGTATGTGGATACACTATCTAATATAGAAAGATGCTATTTAGATATGACTACTCTTGATGATGGAACTAAATTACTTCCTCAACAGGCAAGACAAATACTTCCTAATTGTTTAAAGACTGAACTAGTTATGACTGGTACAATTGAACAATGGAAGGGTTTCTTTGAACTAAGATGTGCTACATCTGCACATCCTGATGCTAGACATCTTGCTACTCAATTAGAAGAAAAATTCCGCAATGCGGGTTATTTAAATTAATAAAACTTTATGCTTAAATTTATTCTTAAACTCATCTTTGGTGATTATAATCACCGTATTGCTAGATCAATGTCAGCTTTTACTAAGATTATCGAGAAGTGTCACAAACTCAATGAGGAAATGCACTCTGATATTCAAAAGAAAAATGAAAAGATTAATAATCTTAATTCACAAATTGATGATATTCAGAAGAGTATCTCAAGAAATGAACGCTTTATAGAGAATGTTCAAAAGATTACGGAATAAGACCAAGAAAGCTCTGACGAAAGTTGGGGCTTTCATTGAAGCTTCTTTAGAAGCCACAGGAGAAATACTTGATGATATTTCAGATATGGACTTCAATTAAAAGATGGTGGAAGAACCATAGGTGGGTCAATGTAAGAGATAATTACATTATACCTCATAAAAATACTACATTCTGGCTTAATGATTATGAAATGGAACAAGCCAGAAAATTTAAGAAAGATAATCCTTCTAACTTCTATCAGTACTGTTTTACACCTGGACCTATAGGTGTTTGTACAAGGGTAAGAGGGGGAGGAAAAGAACAAGATATTACTGATTATGGTGCTTGGTAAATTTAAATAATATGGAAAAAATTAGTAAGGAACAACAGCTTGAAGGAATTAAGGGAATTCTTAGTAATGAAGATTTTGGAAAAATGTGGATGAAGATGCATACTCCTTGGGTACGTAGAGGCCGTAAGATAGGACGTAATGAACTTTGTCCCTGTGGTTCTGGAAAGAAATATAAGAATTGTGAATGCTACGAAAAGAAAGATGTGAATAAGTATACTTTAGACGAAAAGCACACTAAAGGATGGAGATAATAACTAAATATAGTGTAGATACTCCTATCTTCTTTACATCTGATACTCATTTCTGTCATTCTAATATTATTAAGTTTTGTGGACGTCCATTTAAAGACGTAGAAGAAATGAATGAAGCTCTGATAGAGAATTGGAATAAAACAGTTGGCCCCAATGATATAATATATCATCTTGGGGACTTCTGTTTTGCTGGTTCCGCTGAATGGCATTCTATTCTTGGAAAACTTAATGGACGTATACATCTTATTATTGGAAATCACGATGAAAAGAATTTGCGTCAAGGTTATATGAATTTATTTGAAAGTGTCAGTTATCAACAGCATATAGTTATTGGTCCTGATAATTTTTATTTAAATCATTATCCCTATCTATGCTATCCTGGACATCATTCTCATACATATCAATTATTTGGACATGTACATAGCAGCCCATTTAAGTTTGACGGTATTGATGCAAAGAGAATGCAGGACAATATTAAACCAACTCAATATGATGTAGGAGTAGATTGGAATAATTTTAAACCTGTAAGTTACGAAGAACTTATAAAGAAGTTAGAATATCAAGTTAAAAATAATGTAAATATGTTTGGTATATGAATAAGACATTAATTATCGTTGATGCCCAATATGATTTCATGGAGGGTGGTAAATTACCTGTAGAAGGAGCAACTGAAGCTTTGGATAATACTGTATCTCTTATAGAAAGTGGAGAATATTCTACAATTATTACTACACAGGATTGGCATAACGGCAAGCACTGCTCATTTAAAGAGCAAGGTGGAGATTTTCCAGAACATTGTGTGCAGGGAACTCACGGTGCTGATATATATGCTCCTATAGAAAATGCAATTCAAAAAGGAAGATATTTTAATTTCAATCTTAAGAAAGGAATGAATTCAGAAGAGTTTAGTGCTTTTATATATAGAACTCATGGATATCCTCACTGGAAAGAATATTATACTACAGATAAGAACACTTATTTTATTCAGTTCCATGAAGATGAACTAGTCCATATTTGTGGTCTTGCTGGAGATATATGTGTTATGAATACAGCTATAAAGCTTAAGGACTTGAATCCTTCTATAATTGAGAACTGTACTGCCTCTTTAAATAAGGACAATTTTAGAACTTTAGCGGATAGATATAATATTAATATAATTGAAGTATGATTAGAAATCCAGTTTTAGGCTCAATCGCTGGGGACATGATAGGTGTCCCATACGAGTTTTTAAGGCATGGGGTTAATGTTTCTCCAGATTTTTCTTTATGGTCAGACAACTCTACATTTTCTGATGATTCGGTAATGACTTTGGCTATAGCTAAATGGTTAACAGAAGATTATAGTTTCTCTGTGCAAGCCCTTATAGACTGTATGGTAACTCTAGGGAGAAAGTACCGTAATAGGGGTTATGGAGGTAACTTTGGATCTTGGCTTGATAGTAAGTATCCTCAACCTTATAATTCTTGGGGTAATGGTTCTGCTATGAGAGTGAGTCCTTGTGCTTGTGCTTTAGATTCATTGTCTGGAACTCTTGCCCTTGCTGAAAAGTCTGCATCTGTAAGTCATAATCATCCAGAAGGAATAAAAGGCGCAAAATGTGTTGCTGAATATATATGGTATGCACTCAGAGGAGAGCGTCCAATAATCAAAGGCTATAATTATAATCTTAATAGAACTCCTCAGCAAATTAGAGATTCTGGATATACATTTAAAGTAAGTTGTCAAGAATCTGTACCAGAAGCTATATGCTGTTTCTTAAATAGTAATTCATATGAACAAACTATAAGAGAAGCAATCCTTTTAAGAGGTGATACTGATACACAAGCCTGTATGGCTGGAGGTATTGCCGCTGCATATTGGGGAATGCCTGAAGAAATAGCAGAGGAAGCTAAAAGTAGATTACCTCAAGACTTATATGTAATTTTATCTAAGTTTAGTAAAAAGTATAATTTGCCACTATGATTTTAAGTATTTTAGACACTGATTTATATAAGTTTACAACTTCGTATGCTTATCAGAAATTATATCCAAATGCACTTGGAACTTTTGAATATGTAGATAGAAATAATACTGTCTATGATGAATCTTTCTTAGAATATCTTAAATACGAGATTTCTAAATTAGGTGATGTTTTTCTTACTACTGAGGAATTTTCTAAAGTAGTTTGTAATCCCTGGCTGTCTAGATTTATTCCAATTTCATATTGGGAATGGCTTAGAAGTTTTCAATTTAATCCAAATAAAATAAGAATATGGTTGGATGAAAATGGACACTTACATATTAGAGCAACAGATTACCTTTATAAAGTAACACTTTATGAAGTTCCTATTCTTTATACAGTATCTGAATGTTATTATAAGTTCTTTAATATACAAGCAGATATAGATTTAATGTATAAGAATCTCGCAGAAAAGGTAGAATTTGCTAATAGAGAAAATCTTATCTTCTCTGAGTTTGGAACCAGAAGAAGATATTCTTCTAATATACATGAGTTAGTAGTCCAATACTTAAAAGAACACTCAAAGACTTGTGTAGGAACTTCTAATGTTTACTTTGCACTTAAATATAATATGATGCCTTGTGGTACCTTCCCACATGAGTGGGTAATGTTCCATGGAGCAATCTGGGGATATCAACAAGCCAATGAACTTGCAATGCGAGATTGGGTACGTTGTTATGATGGAGACCTAGGAACTGTATTGTGTGATACTTATACAACTAAGTTCTTTATTAAACAATTCTCACGTAAATATAGTAAATTGTTTGATGGTCCACGTATAGACTCAGGTGATGAAAAGGAATTAGGAGATTTATTTATAGAGCATTATAAGTCTATGAATATTAATCCTATGACTAAAACTCTTGTTATGAGTAATGCTCTTACATTTCCTAAATTCAAAGAAATTAGGGATTATTTTAAAGGTAGAATTAATGTAGTTGCTGGTATTGGTACTAATCTTACTAATGATTGCGGAGTAACTCCTCTTAATGAGGTAATGAAGCTTATAGAAGTTCAACTTCATAAAGATGCTTCTAAACTTCCTTGTATCAAACGTTCTGATGATAGTGGTAAGAGATTAGGAGATCCAGTTCAACAACAAATACTTGATTGTGTATTAGAGAATGCCGCGTAAGATAACAAAAAAAGTAAGTAAGACAGAAAAGGTGGAAATTCCGAAAGGAATTCCACCTAAACCTCGTGAGAAATTAACTCCTGGACAGGAACTCTATTGTTGGTATCCTCCTGAAAATACCTATCATAAACGTACCTATATAAAGGATGGAAAAGATCCTGATTGGGTTGTAACACAAGATGAGTCTGGACAGAAATGGTTAGTTAATATAGAACATTTACATAATACAATTTTAACAAAAGAAGAATATGTGGGACAAATGGATAAATGATACTGTAACATGTTTACAAGATTATATAAAACAATACCATTTAAAGAGTGTAGTACTTGGACTTAGTGGAGGAATAGATAGTACTGTATCTGCAGTTATATGCTATTTGGCTACCAAGAATATGCCTGATGTTACATTTATTGGTAGAAGTCTTCCTATTATGAATCATTACGACGAGAAAAGTATTTCCAAAAGATTAGGTGAAACTCTCTGTGATGATTTTGCAGAGGTCGATATGAGAGAATTTTATCATCCTTGGAGACTTCTTTTCTATGAGGAAGAGGAAGAATCTAAAGCTACTAAGATTTCTGATGGCAATCTTATGGCTCGTATGAGAATGATGTATCTATATCAATTAGCTCACCATTATAAGGGTATAGTTATAGATACAGATAATATGACTGAGCACAAGCTCGGCTTCTATACTGTACATGGTGATGTAGGAGACTACAATGTAGGAATACGTTATCTATGGAAGCATGAAATCTGGGATTTAGCTGAAGCACTTAAAAGTTATGTTCCAAAAACTAAAGATGCTATTCAAGAATCTATCAATATGCAGCCAACTGATGGTAACTGTGGAGGCACTGATATGGATCAGATAGCTCCAGGTGCTACTTACGGAGATGTAGATTTAATTCTTGATTCTCTTACAGATAGATTTAAATATAGAAAAGCTATTGATACTTGCGGACTTGCTTTAGTTGAGAGAGTAGAAGATAGAGCTATAGCTAATGACTATAAAGATAAACTTCCTATTACTCCATCTAAAATGAAGAGGCATGAGTGACTTTTATCAGTTAAGAAAACTTCTAAAAGACTATTTAAAGGTAAATGTCAGGGAGCACTCTTATAATGAAATGGAAATAAGCATTGTATTTGGAGACACTTTAATAAGTAAATCTATATGGAAGAAGTAAAAAAGTATTTAATAGAAAATCTTGCTATTAATTTGTATTATGAAGGAGATAATAAATTAGTTGTAGACCTTTTATTAGAAGGAGAACCTATAGCTAAGAGTTATGTTCATTATAAAGTGAATAAATGAAAGTAGCTTTTTATTTAGGAAGTTTTAATCCTCCACATTATGGACATCTTACTGTTATAAATGAAGCACTTAGAAACTTTGGTATGGATAAAGTAGTTATAGTTCCAGCTATGCATAATCCAGCTAAAAAGGAAAAGCCTGCTCCATTTGATATTAGATGTAGTTGGATGGAGAGAATAAGTTCTCAATTTGGAGATAATGTAGAAGTAGATAGAATCGAGGAATCAATGATTCCTCCTTTCTATTCTTATGCCACGTTGCATGCTCTTAGAATAAAGTACTGCAATGATGAGACTTATCTTCTTATTGGAGAAGACTTAGTAAAAGAGATAGATGATTGGATGAATGGAGGACAGATTCTAAAGGATTGGGATTTACTTGTAGTAGACAGACCAGAAGGTGGGTTATCATCAAGCTTATATAGAAAATGTCCAACATTATTTAATATTTTTATTCCTGAAATTATACAGGAAGAAGTTTATTATTATTTTAGTGAACATGGAAATAACATTGTCTAATTTATGTAGTTACATATATAACTGTATAAAAAAAGATAAAAGGATTTTTAAAAATAGTTATGGAGGATTTTTTGTTGAGAATGAATTATCTGTAGGAGCATGTAATTATTCGAATACAAAAGAAATTGATATTCTCCCCTATATATATGGTCATAATGCAGGAGATCAAAGACCTTCAGACTTTCTAAGAATAAAGAATTTTACAGAAGAAGAATGGTTAGAATATCAAAAAGCTTTATTGGCTATTAAACGATATAATGAGGATAAATTAATTGGAATTATTAAAAATGGAAAAGAATTGGAGTTATAAAATACCAGATGGACCTCACGCAGGTAAGACATTATGGAGTGGAAGATATTGTGCTGTAGCAGCATTTGTGTTTAGACGTATAGAGGGTATATGGTCAGTTCTAGCTAATCTTCGTGGTCCTGGTACACCAGACTATCAAGGCTGTTGGAACGCAGTGTGTGGCTTCCTAGAGGCCAATGAGGATGCACAGTATGGTTGTTCACGAGAAGTTTTTGAAGAAACTGGATATGTTATAAAGCCAGAAAAATTCTTGCAAGTTTATACTCAAACAGATCCGAAGACTTCAAATAATGGTAATGTTACTTTAAGACATATTGCTATATTCTTTGAACACGAATTGGGTAATCCAAAGAGTCCTGAAGGAGGAGAAGAACATGAAGTGGATGCAATCAAATGGATTCCTATTGATCAAATTCATATGTATAAATGGGCATTTAATCATGAATCGACTTTAAAGAGTTTATTTAATGATTATATAGTTCCTTTATGTAGTAGTCGTCCACTTAGTAAAGGAGAGTTATTTATGCTATCTCAAACTGAATGGTTAAATAATAATCCTATGGTTAAATACCTTCTTAAAAATAAAATTCTTAATACATTTGAAATAAATGATTAATATTGACAATCTTATCGCTGAGGCTCGTAAGGAGCAAAATCCAATTAAGTTAGAAGCTTATAAACAAGTAAAGCAAGAATTTCTTCTTAGAAAGACCAAAGGAGAAGATATTAATACTAATACAGAAGTATCAGTACTAAAGAAACTTGTCGGGCATTATACAGATCAAGCTCAGATGTATCAAATAAATGGAAGAGAAGAAATAGCTAATGAGTATAAAGCTTATGCTAACGAACTTAAAAAGCTTCTTCCAGAAATGATGTCTGAAAATGAAGTAAAAGAGAAAGTAAAATATATAATAGATAATAAGTATGATGGTATGCCTACAAAGAAGGATATGGGTAAAATTATAAAAGATTTTAAAGACTCTTATTCTAATGTAGATGGAGCATTATTAGCTAATGTAGTTAAAGGATTTATACTTATATGATTATAGGAATAGCAGGTAAAGCACAAGCAGGTAAAGATACTACCGCTAAAATGTTAGCTTGTTTATTATCTAATCCTAATATTACTTGGGATGTATATTGGAAATCTGATATTCTTCTTTATCAAGATCATCTTATAAGACATTATGCTGATTTATTAAAGGAAGTATCTCAAGAAATGCTTGATATGCCTTTTGATGATTTTAATAGCCAGGAGGTAAAGCAAACATATATACCTTGGATAAATATGACTGTAAGAGAATTCTTGCAGCGCTTAGGCAATGCAGTAAGAGATGCTATACATCCTGATTTCTGGGTTAATGCTTTATTTAATACTTATAATGACAATATTATTATTGCAGATGTAAGGTATCCAAATGAAGTACAAGCTATAAAAGATAGAGGTGGAAAAGTAATTAGAATAGAACGTCCTGGTGCAGGTGCTGGTAATCATATTAGTGAAACTGCACTTGATGATTATCATGGATGGGATATAGTTATTGATAATGTTGGTACATTAGAAGATCTATTTAATGTAGTTAAATTTCATGTACACAATAGTCTATAAAAATAGGGGAGTTGGTAGAAATACCGGCTCCCCTTATTTTTTTTTTATTCTTGGGCTTTTTTCCAAGCATTGTAAGTATCTTTTCCAGCACGTGCAACTGCGAAATTTCCCATAAATGCATCTGGTAAACTCTTTCTTCCTGTAACAACTTTAAGAGCGTCCTGAGCAACTTTAAGATTAACTTCATACATTGGAGAAGCTGTATTATCTCCAAGCCAATCTTTAAAATTGAGAGGGCCTCTAAATGAGTCATAAGAACGAGAACCAGCTTTATAAAATATTTCAGTAGCTAAATTAGCTAATACTGGATTATTTTTCATATCTTTTTTATAGTCCTTATATGCAGGGTCTAGAGCAAACTTAAATGCTATAAACATTAACAGTGTAACTAACATATCACTAAGTAATTTAGCTAAATTAGCTCTTACTGTAGGGTTAGCAGTTATATATTCTTTCATTGCTTGTAATCCTCCATCCTTTGTAATATAGTATAAATCTCTTATAGTATAAGCAATACCTTGCACTATAGTAGGAACATTATGATAAAGGGGCATTCCAGTGTCTACTGTAGTAATACCTCCATTATCATCTAAGAAAAGTAGATTTCCTGCTTCGTCTGTCTACTATTCCATATTAGAACGATTTGCTATATACTTACCTGGCTTCATAAAGTAATTATTCCAAATACCATTCATCCAAGTAGTGTACATACCAAAAAACCACATAATTGTAGTATGCTCTCCCATAGACTTAAGAGATTTATCATATGCACCATAGATATTATCAGCTACTTCTTTTATAGCAAGAATTTCTCTATCTGAATAAGGAGCAGGTAAGAAAGTTTCAGCTGTTTCTGGATTTAAGTCTATTTTATGTGGAACTTCTGGACGTAAAGGATCATACTCATTAGGATGTTCTGCATTCCATTCACGAGCTTTAGACATATATAAGGCTTTTGCCTATTTATATTCGGTAGAATCTTTTGGAGTTCCATCCACTAATGCTTTGAATCTCTTATCTTTCTTCCAATTATATGTAAGAATTCCATCATTAAGTTCCCAACCTTCCCAACATCCATCTTTCATACAACGAGCAACAAATAAGGTCATACGATTTAGAAAGTCAGGTCTACGAAGAGTTGCATACGCCCAGTTTTTATAATTAGCAATCCCGCCTCTACCAATACGTAAGGATTCCATACTAGCAAGGTCTATATTAGAAAGACGATATTTAGCTTGTAAAGCACTTAACATACTAATATTCATCGTATTAGTCATACCATGAGTTATGGTATAAGCATATGCTTGACTAAGAGTTTTAGCATCTATATCCGTATTTAACTTAGTAACTGTTCTCATAAAGTTTTCTTCGAATCCCTGAAATACATCACGAAAGAAAGAAATCATATTACCTCCAAGGTTCATAAGAGTTACTTTACTTCTTATACCTGCTAAAGCTCCAGTAAGTACTTGTCCAGTTTCACTTTTTATAGTTGTATTAAATACATTGACTTTTAAAAAGTCTCTAATATATTGAATTTCTCTTTTCATTATATCAGAATTACCAGATTCTTCTCCCATTAAGGTAAGTTGGAAAAGTAAAGAACGAGTACCCACCATAAAGTCTTTTAACTTAGTACATTCTACATTCTTAGATAAATATTCAATAAGAATAGTTTCTACATTTGTTTCAAAGAACTCTATCCCATTATCATCAATATACTTCTATCTAGTTCCAACATCTTTTCCTGTTTCATCTCCTATCTAGAACATATTTATTACTCTTCCTAGCTTTTCTTTGTCTGCAGCTAGACCTTGATTTATAAGTTTTCTTTCCTCCTCTGTAAGATTCTCAATTTGATCATCGTAATATTGCTTAGGATTTTGAATAATCTTCCACATACGAGAAGCTCTTCCTTTCCAAGTTGATGCTTCGAGATTTTGCATAACTTTAGTGGAATTGGAAGCTCTCATAAGTGGACACCATAAATATTTATGACCTCCAGCTCTATTCTATATAAAATCAAGTACTTTAGGATCATTATAACTACCTAAATTAAGAACATCTCCTCCATTCCTTATTATATAGAATTGCCATAAAGCTTTCTTAAGAAATTCCTACTCAGCTGAATCTAGACTTCCATCTGTCCAAGGATTTTTAAACTTCATGGTTCTTTTTCCTTGTTCATCAAGTTCAAATAAATTCTTAAATACGTTTACTTCATCTCCTAGTGTTGCATTTCTAGTCATTCCATAACCTTTAGCATCTAAGAATTCTTTTATAAACTTTCTCATATTTTTAGCATGGTACTGTTCAATTTCAGTTGCTATACTATTATAAGTTTGTGCTAAATTATCAGTTACTATACGAATATTTTGATTAGGAATATGATTTGTAGTAGACATATGTCTATAAATATCAGTCAATTCCCTTTCATAGCTAAGAGTTTCTCCATTATAATGGTGGTATGCTTCTGAAATAGCTCTATATAATCGACATACTTGCTGGTCTTTTATAGAACCGAACTATCCTTTAGCCATTCTTACTATATCTTCAAATTTAGAAGATGGAAGAATACTAGTGAGTTCTGATTGGAAAGATTCAAGTAATTCCTTTAGAAGCTTTGTTTTCTTATAAGATTCATCACTTTCTTTAAGATTTGCAAGTTCTGCAAACTTATCTGGAGAAAATCTCATAATTTCACTTTCACTTCTATTATTAACCAAAAGTCCATATTCATACATTACAGACTCTAATGGATCAACGAATTGTTCAGATTTAAGAGCCCTAAAGTTATTATTAAATTCAAGACCTGGATTAGCATCATTAACAGTTGTAATAATTTCAGGAAGTATATTTTTTGTAATACTACTTATGCTATAATTTCTAGAAGTTCCCATGTGACTAAGTACTTTAACTCTTCCAAGTTGTACATTATCCATGTCCTTCATAGTAGGTAATATTTGATTAAGTAATACTACAGCTCTTATAACTTCAGCATTGCCATAATCACCTTTTAAGGTATTTGTCTATACATCAGTTTTATATGCACCTAATAAACTATGTCTTCCTTTACCAAATGGTATTTCCGCATTACAATCAAATGCAGAAAGGGAAATTAAATCAAGTTGTCCATCAGTACTCTACATCAAAATTACATTATAATCAAGTAGATCATCACGGAGTTTCCATCTATAGACTGGAGTTCTATGTTCACCACTTCCTTTCCATTCTTCAATATCATTAAAATATGTATCAAGCATCATCTTGATAAAGCCTCTTGACTAAGATAATCCCTTTAATTTATCTATTACATCAGATTCGGGTACAAATACACCTTTTTCTCCTATTTGATTCATTTTATGGATAGCTTCCTTAAGAGTATGTACAGTTTGAAGAGTTTCATCCTAGATTTCTCCCAAATGTTCTATTACTATATTAAGTATATCCTAATTATTATTTTTATTTTTATTAGACTTAGGTCTATAAGATTTTCCATCTATAATTACTTCCCAACGTCCTTTTTCATCATTTACCTCTCTAATAACAAGAGGCTCAGCTTCTCCAGCTTCAGGAGCGCGTTTAATCATTTCAACTGCAGAACGATGAGTTCCTTCACTTCTCATATTTAATATAGGAAATATATGTTGGAATATTTCATCAGCCTTATCAAAAGTTTCTATAGTTACTTTAGGAATTGCTACATTGCTACGAATAAAATGACGAGCATGTTTATCATACTATTCTAGCATATAATTACCACTAGTACTTACAGAAATATTTTGAGGAGCACTTATTGTTATCTTTTTAAGGTCTGCTCCATCATAGTCTATTTTAACTGGAACTATATTAAGTTCTATATTTTTAATAGGAATACCATTATAAGCAAGCATCTACTTAAGAAAAGCCATACCATAATTATACTTCTTCCATTTATCCTTTGACCATAAATTCATAGATTTCTGGGATGCTTTGAAATTATATATATGTAAGGTTCCAGAATCATCTATTGATAAATAGTCGATGTGCCCAACAAGCTCCTTTCCAAGAGCTTCTACTTGTGCTTTAAGCCCTACATTACCTATAATAACTGGACTTACCTATGTACGATAAATGTATTGGTCAACGAAATGTTCCATTTGACCTTTAAAGTCTTCAAGAAGAGCAGTACGTCCATCAAAAGCTGTATCCTTAATAATTCCAGATATGGCATCTATATATTCAGAATTTTTAGTTTTAGTAGAAATTACTCCATAGCCATCAGCTATTTTATGAAGTATTACAGAATCTTTCTTAAACTATTCCATATTAGCCAAATCCTTATCTACTTCTGCTGTTGCTTTTTCTTCCGAATAACCATTCTTTTTAAGATTCTCTATTTCACTTGCTCTAAATTCTTCTTTATTAAATGGACGAACTAAAGGAACTCCATCTATAAGACAAACTGGATCTTCTATAAATTCTTGATAAGATAAAGTACTTCCATCACCACCTAATTCATCATCATATGTAGATACTGTACGTGCTGCAGTTATTATATAATCATGTTTAATCTCTCCTATTTTAGTAACAATAGAATCTTTAAGTGGATTCTTAGAATATACTATATCATTTATAGAAGCTTTTTCTTCAGTATCTAAAACTTCAGCAAACTACTTATCCACATATCTAAGCAGTTCCAGTAAAGAAATCCCTGTTTCTCCATTTACTATATCATATGTACAATTTTTCATTCACAGTCTTCTATAATATTTCCTTTACTTATCTAATCTTTAATCCAGTTGTCTTTCTAGCGTTGTATTTGTAACGCTCCATCTTTTACAAAATTTATATTATCTGACATCATTTTTGTAACATCAGAATTAAAACGTTTCCATATACTTTCTATAGAACCTTTGAAGTCAACAATTGCCTATCCTTTATCTTTTCTATCAAAAATAGTATTTTGCAACTCTTTAATTTTATCATTCATAGCAAACATCTATCCAAGTTCATATGGTAAGTTACCTTCCATATACTGTCCATATAAGTCTGCTACAGTTTCTTCAGCTAAGTCAAAATCACTAGAATTAGGGAATTTAGCTTTCTTTCTTTTAAAAGCTTTCTATCCATCAGATGTAGCAAGTATTTTATCTATAAATTCTATATAACTATCTCTATACTCTGGATTAGCCTTTAAAGCGCCAAGGAATAAGTGAGCATATTCATGAAAAGCATCTGTAGGTTTAGCAATAGCTGAGTTAATATAAACTTGTCCATCCTTTATAAACGCTTTTACAAGATTCATATCTTCAATACCCATTTCAGTAAGTTGCTACTCATTTACTATATTTACTGGAACCCCAAATTTCTCATTCATTACTTTAGCTATACTATTTAATAACTGTAATATTGGAGTTCTCTTATTATACCTTTTATCAGTTACTGAAGATACATCAGTTTCTGTAAATCTAATACGATATTTGCCTTCATCTACTTTATAAGAACTTGTTACGTAATAATAAGTAATAGGCTTAGTATCTATCTCATTTACTATAGCTTTTACTTTATCATTATTTACTCTTAAATACTAGATATTTCCAGCATCGTCTTTAGTATTAAGCTATCTATTTAACTCACTTAAGAATATAACAGCTTTTTCTGATGTATTTATTTTAGAAAGAATAAGAGCTTTAGTAGAATCATTTAGTTCTAAAGTCTCTATATAATTATAAAAATCCTATAGAGTTTTATCTAATAGAGCATACTCTTCTTCTTTCATACTAGTAGAACGTATATCTAAAGGTATATCAATTGCTGAAAATATAGTTCCTTCTGGAATAAATTTAAGGCTTTCAAATGTTCTACCCAGTCTCTGAGAAACTCCTCCATCAATATAATGTTGTTTAAGATTTATGAAAGAATTTTTTCTTAAATTCTGTGTTATATAATGACTATCAATCCATTCCTGAGCAGCATCTATACTAGAAAATCTCTAAGCATTAAGTTTTTCATTTATAAAATAAGGAGTAACAAAGTAATATGTTATTACTTTATTTCCAACCTCTTTAGCCTAACTATAAATATAGTATCCATTTCTTTCCTCTTCTTTTGTAAATGATGCTACAGTTTCATATCCAAAACCATAAGCAGATTCTAAAGATGGAAAAATCTTCTCTAATATTAACTTGTCTTTCTATAATGATACAGCTTTTAAAGCTAAAGGATTTTCATCGGTATCTAATAATCTATTAATAGCATTAAACAGCATTGAGAATCCCCATATATCATTTTCACTAGAATATTCAGATCTTACCTATTCTAATAATTGATAGAAATCCAGTTCATTATTTAATTGTGATTTTCCTGCTTCAACTTTTGGACCTTTAACTTTTTCTAGATTAGACTATTTAGTTTTTAAACGTGAAGCTAAAATCTCTAGTACTTCTCCTCCTCTTTTATTAAATACTTCTACTAAATCTTTCTAAGTCCTGAACAAGTGAGGAAAAGATTGAGTAAGAATTGAAGTTAATTCACTTATAGTTATTACTTGCTATCCATTTCTATTAGTAGTAAGACGTCTATTAAATTCATTAAGTATTGGATTTTTATATTTTTTCTTTGAAGGAGTACCTTTAATAGCTGAGGCTATATAAGTCATCCATGTATAAATAGAGGCTCCTTCTAGTATCTCTTTTTCTTTTTGTTTTTCTTGTTTAGTATTATTTAAATAAGATAATATAGTTTCTTCCAGAGAAAGTCCTTTCTTCTGAGCTATTCTACCTAACATATCTGAAAGCTCTTCGTCTAAAGACTATTTATATTCACCGTTGAGTACTTTTTCTCTTACTTGTAAATAATTAGCTAACTATACAAGAGAATCTTTATCATTCCTTACAACAAATATTTCTTTTCCTTTCTTATCTATAATCCTTCCTCTTACAGGAACTTTAGGAGATCCACCAGATAGGTTATCTAATAATAGTATAGGAACATCAATAGAAGGAAAATCTATTTCTGGAAAGGTTTCTTGTATATATTTATAGTTTACATTTGGAACTAATCCTTCCTATCCACTTATTTTACTGTAAGAAACCATTTGAGAGACTGAACTATTATCTTTTAAATATTGTATAATGTCTATTTTTATTTCGTTCCATTTACTTTTATTTTTTGATAAGACCTACGCTAACCTAGCTTGAAAATCCCATGTAGGTAGAGAGCGTTCCCCCTCTACCCCATAGAATTCATCTTCAGAAACCGTTATATTGTGTTCAGTTTCCCCAAATTTAAAATGTATAGTACAAGTTTTCATATACAATTAATGTCTAAGAATAATTTAGTCTATCTCATAAGTTCTGCTATTCCAATTATAGGAGAATTGTCTAATTGTTCTTTAACTCTAGTTATAATATTGGAATAAGGTTTTCCTAATATAAAATAAGCTCTATCCAAATAAAATCTATGAAGCTTCTATTCAGTACTTTCTCCAGGAAGGGCAGGTAAAATGTCATCCATTCTTTCATATCTATTAAATCCTACATTTTTATAATATACTGGAAGTTTATCTTCATACATGATTACTACTGGATCTTTCTAGCCTTTTAAACTAGATACTACTCTAGCCTAAGAAATAAATAAGTCCATAGCTGTAAAATCCATCATACTATTTATTTCTGCTTCAGAATAGTCATGTTCTCCTACATATTTTAAATATCTGTTAATTACATTATCACCTCTACTATCAAATTCCTTTATAAAACCTTCAAATATCTTAGTAAGACGATCAGAGCCATATTGATTCTTATTAACTATTAAGTTATAAATAGCAAACCAATCAGATATTGATAAATTACCTATATTATAATTAGATAACTATTTTAAACCTTTACTAAATCTTGATAATTGAACTCTTGTATAAGAAGAATCTGAAGAAATATTTACATTAGTTTTCCAAATAGGAACATCCCTATCATTACCTCTTGATAAGGCTTGAATGAAAGCATTCCTACGAATTGTCTCTTTAGTAGCATCATCCCAATCCCCATAAGTTCCAGCTTTTAATCCTGGAATTACTATATTTTCAAAATAGTATTTAAATGACGCTATTCCTTCTTCTGAATCTAATGTTAATATTCCATTAGTTTTATTTACTATAGTTCTATTATTGTCTAATATAGAACCTTTAATTGGGAATTTGAAATTTCCATCAATAATAAACTATTGCATCATTAAAGATGAAGCAAATCCTAAAATTCTTGAGTAGTATTTATCATCAAGATAAAGTTTAGGACATTCTTTAGCTATTTTATCGAGACAAGCGTCAAGAATTCTACTCTTTACAGAGAATTGATTTACAGTACATTCACCTCCAAGTAATGTAAACATACTCTTAAAATGAGGAATTTTAGGAGCTATAGCAAATATATTTAGAGTAACTTTTAACTTATTGTAGTATTCTGCTACTCGTTCTTGATACTCCTCATCCTATAACCATCTAATTGGGTTAAAGGCTCCACCTGCTATATCTTGATATCTAGAATCAACAGCTTCTTTGAGATTTCCATCTGAATTAGTTATTCCCATATCTTTTTCTCTTTTGGTTATAAGTTTCTTTATTTTCTATAAAGTTTGCATCAAATCCTCAGCCTTACCTGGAAGACCTTGATTAATACTTAAAAGACGTCCAAAAGAGCTAAATTCATCAGAACCTTCTAATATGTTTTTGAATTCTTGAATATCAGCTAAAGCTTCAGATCTCTATTGAGCTGTTAAATTATTAGGAATAACATTCTTTAATAAAGATAATTTATTTCTAGAGCCAGTTACTTCATAACCATCTTCATCCTCATAATGGTCTACATCCTTATTAGTTTCATAGTTCTTTAAATATTTTTCTATTTCCTCTAATGCTTCATCCACACGTAATTCTTGTCCTAAGAATACGTTAGGATCTGATAGAGAATCTATCCATGAGATAGCATCACTAGTCATAAATTTGACTATATCATTAATATCATAACCGAGTGTCATTAAGAATAGATAACACTTAGCCAATTTACTACCTGCATTAATTTTAGCAAGAATAAGCTCTTTAGCGTTATCAGTAGCAGCACTAATCATCTAACTTATAAGAATGTCAATAGGTATACCAGAATGTAATTTTCCAGCTTCTATATAATTTATGAGATTTAGATCCTATAATTTTTCAGTATTAACATCAGGAAGTATAGTTGAAGTTACCTATTGCATTTGAGGTATGTTGTTTACTTCTTTACTTCTTCCAGCTATTCTACTTGTAGTGAATTTAAATCTACTATAATCAAAATCTGTATTTTCTATAGGAATTACTTCTCCTGTTTCATTTATAATGTAATCAACACCTTCCTTTGCCTTGCTTATAGTGTCATTTAGATAATACATCCACATAAATGCAGCCTTCTAACCAGTAGCAGAAATAGCAATAACATTCTTACCAGTCATATTCTGATACTACATAGTATATATGGAAAGCGGATTCATGAGGGTAATCTCTAAAGCTTCAGCACCCTTTGGAGATTTATCAGCTGCTTTTCTTAAATCTGCCATGTCTACAGGAACATAAGAATCTGCAGCATTTCTAACATTCTAAATAGTATTCTAAATATGAACAGATATAAAGTTTCTAAGAGCGGCAGCTTTTAAATCTGCAGGTAATTTAGTAGCATTATGGTTATTAAGCTTTTCAATTATTTCTGGAGTAGCTCCTTTTACAAATCTCCCATCTTCTAGCTTATTAAGAATACGAGCATAGGCAAGTACTTCTTTAACTCCCCACTCATTGATAAGTGCGGGTTCAGGACTATTATCTAGAATTTCTCTTGCCTATTTAATAATATTAGCTTCTTCTGATATATCTACTCCATTTTCAGATTCTTCAATAATTACTCCATTCTTTGGAAGAGGTAAGTATTCAGACGCTTGTATAGTTTCTAGACTATTATAATTAAATAAACTAGACCATCCTATATATTGTCCATTGTCATCAAATGCAAGTCCCATGATATAAGCTTTATCAATATCATAGTCTGAACCTTGTAACCAAGTCTGCCAGTGAGATACATAAGCTAGGTTAGAACCCTCAGCTGTATAACCTACTTGTCTCATGTTCATAAATGATTGTAAGGTTTGAGCAGGAATACGAGAAGCTGTATAGAACTGAGATCTTAAGAATGAATAATATTTCTTTTTATTAAGTCTATCTTTTAAAGCAATAGTTCTATCATTAAGGATTTTAGCTATAGAACCATTATCCTTCTATTTTACAAACTTAATTGTATCAGTATCTGCATCATAAAAAAGGTCAGGTCTTTTAAATTCTTTTGCTTCTGGAATTTTACTAAACTACTCAGAAATTGCCTCTAAGTATCTAGTAAGATGCATATCATATCCAAAATATATATATTTACCATCTTTATTCTTATGTCCAAATCCTTCTAATATTTTTTGAACTCTAGTTAAATTGGAACGTTTTACTTGTTGATTGTTAACTGTAAGAGTTTCATATGAATCTGCTTCATATATCTCTTTAAATAATTCCTATATATATGTATTGGCATCCTAATCAATAGCTTGTTCTGGAGTTAGAGTATGTCCATTTTCTAAAATAATATCTCTTGGAGTAATAGTTCTTTTTAATTCTGAAAGATTAACATTAAGAACTGTATGTCTACGTCCATGATCTTTTACCTCATGTTTTGTAACAAACTCTACATATTCTATAACCTCTCCATTTATAAACTAGAGCTTATTATTTTCAACCTTCTCATGTGTTTTTTCATTGTAGTAGTACTTACCTTCCTAACTATAAGCAAGATCAGGTCTTCTTATATCTCTACCAATTTTAAATAGAACTTTCTATTCTTTATTAGTAGCATATACTTCATTTACTATCAAAGGATCATTGACAGCTTTTCTATGTCTATCTTTCCAATAAGTCCATCTATATTGAATATCAGGAAGATTTCCATCTTCATCAGCTACAGTAGATTCAAAATGTCTATCTAAAGATAAATATGTATGATGTCCATTAGCTTTAGTCATCACCATATCATAAAAATCTGGATTTACACTTTGATGTACTTGTCTCGTATTTCCAGCTTTTTTAGGTCCATCTTTTATGACATCTATAATAGATTGATCTACATCTACTCCAAACCTAGATTGATAAATATTAGACATTATAAGTTCAGCGGGAGTATTATATAATTTAATTGGAGTTCCATTATATGTACCACTATCAAGTTCATCAAGAAGTTGCTAAGTATTAGCATATTCTTTTACTCCTTGGGCCTATAATCTAGATATATAATTAAGTATTCGTGTTTGTTTTTCTCCTTTCTAAGATTCAGCAAATTTCTTAAGCATATGAATACTATTAAATATGTTATTAGTTCTATCAACTGTAACTTCTTTAGTAGTTCCATCCTCCTATAACATAGGAATCTTAGCTTTATATTCCC
>Ga0247610_10000789_pt1 | contig 42821 bp, 79 predicted proteins | sample 174DNAGHGhighgp2_FD_193483 | JGI IMG/M metagenome (GOLD analysis project Ga0247610, IMG submission 193483) | Sheep rumen microbial communities from Palmerston North, Manawatu-Wanganui, New Zealand - 1742 DNA GHGhigh gp2 | ecosystem: Host-associated > Mammals > Digestive system > Stomach > Rumen...
GGAGGCTTGACAATGAAGAGAAACGGCGCATATTTTTATTTGAAAGGATTGACGCAACATGAAGGAGTTCATTCTTAATTTCGGGTTCAGGGACAAGGAGGAATTCGCCTCCTTTTTCGTCTCGCACGACGATGAATACTATTATCGCGACAAAGGGCGGTTTGAGATGATTCGCGCAAGTGACTATGAGAGAATCATCAAAGAAAATGAATTCCCTGTGTTTTTGGAACGCAGTTTCAAACTCGATGACCCAAGGTACAAAAACAAAGACGAGGAAATTTCAATGCTGTATGTTTACCTTTTGACGCAGGACAAGTATTATTCAAAGGAAAAGCTTCGTGAAATGAAAGCAGAACGTGAGGCTGAAATAAGGTCAATCAAATATTTTGTAGGCGAAGACTGACAATCAAAGGAGAGAGGAAAGCAAGATGGCGATTGTAAAAACCTATAAATGCCGTTTCTGTGGCGAGGAATTCGAAGGCGCGTTGGATTTGCACGACCATTTGTACAGGCACAGGGTGAAGCTCAGCCCGACTCCGTTGCACATGATGCAAATCGAGCTGATATGCCGTTTCAACGGGGCGTACATGTGTGACGAGCAATATCCGAAGATGAAATTCAGTTTCTTCAAGAGACCCGCGTTTTTCGACGATTCTGGGAACATGCGCATATACAGCAAGGGAGTTCTTGAATCCAAGCTGAAGGAGAACGAGGATATTTCCGAGAAGGAGCTGGATTCCTGCATGGAACTGGTCGGAGACGACAAGAAGAACGGCGTGTCGTGGGAGGTTTTCAATCCGAAGTACTACGGATGGAATGAAGTGATGATTGTCAAGGCGAACGAGCTTTCCGCCCACATGAAGGAGTTGCTTGAGATGCGCAAGCAGTACAAGCCCAACGAAGGCTCTCTTTTCTTCCGCGTCCATTTCACGGACTGGGACGACGTGAAGAAGCGTCTCGGTGAATTACAGAACGCGATGCCAGTCGAATGGCTTCACGACCAGATTGCGCGTGAAACAAGCGGTACGGGCAAGGTCATACAGTACATTGTCGAGCAAGCCCCAGTCCTTCAGGATGTCATCAAGGCGCGTCTTTCCCTGAAAGAAGTGCAGGATGCGCTGAAGAGGAATTTCACTCTGGAAAGGGCGCAGTCCCACAGGTTGTACAGCACGTACAAGATGCAGAACGTGCCCGAAGGCATGGATGACAGGTTCGACATCCTGATTCGTAGCGACAGAAGGGATTGATACAGGAGGTTGCAATGGGCAATACGGTTGTTGGCGTTTCATATACTTGCGACGCATGCCACAAGGACTTCAAGGACGGGGAAAGCTACAACAGGCATGTCGGCATGAACTGCATCGAGATTTTCGAGCTTTCCCTTAACTCGAAGCAGAGGGCGCAGTTCGTCTATCCAGAGTCGTACATGGCGGACATCTCGCTTGACAGGCTTCTTATAAAAGCAGAGAAGTGCGTCGAGGACGACGATGACGGCAATCTCAAGCGCGACTGGTACTTCGGCGAGAAGGCGAAAAGAAAGCGCAGGAAAATTGTCGGCGTGTCGCGCAACGAGCTTTTCAGCTCCATTTTCATGAAGTCCGAATACGACAACGTGAACCGAATGGCTGTCGGTGTCAAGGACTACAATTCGGATGACACGGCTTTCGTCTTCTTCAAGGACATTTCGGAGATTTCCGATGCGGTCGCTCGGATGGCGGACGGTCTGAAGGAATACGCCGAGAAGTTCACGGGCAAGAAGCTTGAAAAAGGCGTGTGGAACCCGTATCGGAAAATCGAGGACCTGATGGGCAACCGCATCTCAGGCATGCTCCAGCCAGTCCTTGACGACTTGGATGGCATCAAGGAGATTATGGACGGGGAGCCTGACGAGTCCAGCTTCAGCATGGAGGCTTCTTTTGACAACCAGGTGTGTTTTGAGTTCAGCTCTACCAACGCCCATTATGTTGACTTTGATGCGTTGAAGAACGAGCCTTTCTCGAAATGGTACTACAAATGCAAGGAGCGACAGAGGCAGGAGCGCGTGGCGAGGGAGAGGAAGGAAGAGGAAGAGCGCAGGAAGCGCGAAGAGGAAGAAAGGAAAAAGAAGGAAGAGGCGAAGAAGAAGCCCCCGTATCTCGACACGGACTGGTTCATTGCGAGAATCCGCATCAACAGTTGCGATGAAACCGATTTCGAAGGATTCGAGGTCGTCAACGGTGCCGAGCGCAAGGAATTCGAACGGCTTTGCCAAAAAGGGTTCGACGGCATGGACATCCATTGGGGGACAAACAGTGACGACGAATATGATTGCAGTGATTTCAAGAAGGCGGTCTATGAATATAAGAAGATTTCCAAGCAGGATATGAGCACGCTGAACCGTCTTGGTCTGATGTCGGGTGGCAATATATCGTATTCCTGTTTCATAGGACTCATGCAAAGGAAGGAAGAAGAGGAGAAGGAAGAGTACGAGGAAGAAGATGTTCAATCGTGACCGAACGGGACGGGGCGGTCCTGCGGGCTGATAATTCGATGCCGACCGTTGCTGATTTTCATTGAACGATGCCATATTTATTGCAGAACTTGAATTGTTTGTCTGCAACAAAGGAGCATAAATGAAAATCAGCAATGTCGAAGTACACGGGATTGAGAATGCAATTCTCGCGTCTGGGTTCGCGTTCAGGGCGGATTTCGACCCTGAAAAGATGGAACGTCAGAAGAAGATTCTGAACCAGTATCTCGCCAACAAGTACGACACCGTTGTGAGCCTCCCTATGGTCGAATTGACGAAGGAGGACGAGGAATGGTGCGAGAAGCAGGTGAGGCGTTTGAAGACCTTGGGTTCATGCGCTGGAGGCGAGAGCCATGACTGTGCGTTGTGCGGGGTGCAGGTGTCTTTCATCATGACCTGCCCCCGTTTTGTCATGCCAGAGATGCAACGCTACCACTTTTTTGATATTGTCACGGCATCGTCCACGATGCACTATTTGAAGAAGAACGTGGAGACGATGCTCGCGGACGAGTCGCGCATGGACGAATTTTTCTGCAACTACACCGACCACCGCGTAATCAAGTCGTTCCTCGATGTCTGCAAGGAACTGCTCGACAAACTGCCAGACGACGAGCTTCAATGGGACGCTGGCGCGAGCGAGCTTGTCTCCAGAATCAAGGCAATCATGCCAGAGGGCTACCTCCAGACGACGGCGATTGTGACGAACTACCGCCAGATGAAGACATGGGTCAGACAGCGTTCAGACCACCGTTTGCAGGAATGGCGCGACTTCTGCAAGTGGATTCACACGCTTCCGTTTTTTGACGAGCTTACAATCAAGGAAGAACAGAAATGACAAAGGAAGAAAGATTGAAGTATTTCCAGAACTTCGACGAGAAGGAGAGGGGCAATCTCATTTCGGAGGGCGCAGTTATTCTGTCGCTTGGCTTCGACATTGTTGACGAAGGCGATGACTATAAGATATTCGAGAAGCAAATCAAGTTCCACGACGATGACAGCCCAAGTATTGATTATTACATAAAATGCCATATCTTCTTCTACGAGGACAAGAACAGTGAATACAGCACTACGGTCTCATTGCAGAAGAAGACCCCTTTCAGGGAATATGAAGTGTACGAATTGCCGAAGGATAATTCTTCGGATGCCTTCTCCTCGATTTACAGTTGCATGCGCAACATATCCGACTGCATTCGCGCAATTGGTCTTGTTCAGGATGACGGAAAGGATTTCGTTGATTTCAAAGACATGACCCGTGACGGGATGAAGAAAGAGATAGCCGAGAGGATTAATTCTGTTTTTGAGAAGGATTACCAATGGATAGTTCCTGAAAATGCCGATGTGAGGTTCGGTTGGGAAGACATGAGGCGGTTTTGGAACGAGAAGGAGCTTTGCTTCGACACCAGCAATCAGGTTCGGTAAATTCGGATTTAATCATGACAAGCAATTGGGTGAAGGCGGATTTGGAGAGGATAAGGAAGAAGACTGGCTTGGAGGCGACCGAGGAGCAGGAGTTGTTCTATGAGAATTGCCTTGACTGCGCTTTCTTCGAGAAGACGCTCATGGTCTGGGAAGGGAAATGGCATGTCAGGTGCATATTGGACAGCCGAGGATACGTCGATTTCCTCGATTTATTCAAGAAGGATTTCCGCGTATTGTGCCCAGACCATTCAGATGAGCATTGCAGGCTTTACGCGGAGAGATTTGTCCATGCCCTTCATTCTGGCGATGTTAAGGAGGAAGAATAAAGATGGGGACGATTAGCGCGAAACCGCAGGTGGCGGTTGTGCAAAGCAAGAGGATTGCCCTTGGCGGTACGGTGAAAAGGGCGAAGGCGGTTGAAAAAGAGGATTTTGAACTCTGGTATGACGGGATTTCAGTCAAAATCTCCCAATTCAAAACGGAAGGTGGTGCGTATCATCTGATAATTACCGATGAGAACACGGGCGTGGATGTGGCGGACGAATATCATAGCCAGTTTATCAAGGCGGTTGACAGCGCGATGCAACTCCTTTCCGTCCATGCGGATTCGCTCGCCCAGTCGTCGAGAGGTGTCGGGGCGATGATAGACAAGCTTTCGCAGACCTTCCTCGAAGGGAAGGCTTCTCTTTCCAAGAAGGAGAAGCAACAGATGGAGAAGGATATGAAGACGAGCGACAAGATGAAGCTTGAAACCATGTTCGACGAGTCTTTCATGGAGGACTTGTGATGGAACGGAAGAAGACGAAGGTCGAATGCTCAAGGAGGATTGGTCTGATGAAGGCGGTTCACGTCACAAGAAAGGAGAAGGCGAAGTACGTCGGGTGCGAGAAGGGATTCCGACCTCCGAAGCCAGAAAAGGAAGACATGTCAAACAGGCATGAATTCTTTTTCGACCTCTTCGGGATAGAGGTCGATGTCTATGGCGAACAATGTGGGGGTGTCTATTACAAGGTATTGGACAATAATCTCGACATGTTGCTGTGCCAGGGCGAATGCCCGTTCGCGAACGCTATGGACATCATCATAACCGCCATCAACGAGCACAAGGTCAGGCTTGAGAAGATGAAGAAGGGCATCAAGGCTTCGAACACGGGGATGACCATGATTTCCGACAAGATTGCACAGGCGTTCCTTGAAGACGGATTCAGGATGACCGATGGAGAGTCGAGGAAGAAGGGGAAATCCGAGAATCGCGATTTGGAGCGAATCTGGGAAGAAGGGCTTACTGAGAGGAAGTGAACATGGACAACACATATAATTTCACGGGTTTGGTTTCACGCGGGAACAAGGCGATAAACGAAAGATACCGTCCCCGCACGTTCCACGAGGTAATCGGCAACAACGAGACGAAGGAGGCGTTGGCGCAGTGGATGGAGAGCGGTGAGAAGAGGGGCAAGGCGATTCTGTTGCACGGGCTTTCTGGCGACGGGAAGACCACCATCGCCCGAATCCTCGCTATGGGTCTGAACTGCGAGGAAGGGGACACGGTGAACCCGTGTTGCAAATGCCCGTCCTGCATCGCGGCGATGAACAAGGAGGCGATGCATATCAAGGAGTACAACATGTCGGCTCTGACGACGAAGGACGAAGCCGACAGGATTGTGAACGAGATGTACGACTCCAGCTTCACGGGGCGCAACAACGTCATCATCCTCGACGAGGTGCAGGGCATGTCCACGGGTAGCCAGAACCTCATGCTGAAGACGCTTGAGGAGCCACCGCCGAACACGTATGTCATCCTCGCGACGACAGACCCGCAGAAAATCATCAAGACCATCAAGACGAGATGCCTGCAATACGGGTTCAAGAACCCGACCAATAGCGATGTCAAGCAGTTGCTCGGTTCCGTCGTCAATCAGGAGATGCCGAGCATGACGGTCGAGCAGAGGTTGAGGATTCTCGCTGCGTGCGTCGGGCTTGGGTTCAGGGAAATCCTGAACAAGCTGGACAAGTTCATGAAGGGAGGCGGGACGGACTCCATCGAGGAGCTGTTCCAGCAGGATTATGTCGGAATCGCGAAAGCCGTCATCAAGGGGGACTACAAGGATGTGCTCATGCAGATAAAGAAATGTGGCGAGTCGTTCGAGATAGAAGGGGCGCGTCTCATGGTCAGGACGTGGCTTTGCAACGAGATTGAATACGCGATGGACAAGAACGACAGGCATCGTGCCGAGACGATGCTCCGCGCCTTCCGCGTGTTCGACAAGGGGTTCTACACGGACAAGAACCCGTTGCCTTCCTTCAAAGCCGATTTGTTCGAGTCCTGCCTCATCATCAACGAGAAGGGCTGATTCCCCCGTTGAACGTTTTCTTCTTATGTTCTGCTTATATTCCGCCATATATGGTATCGGTGACGGCAAACAGAAATAAAAGGGGAATCAGACCATGAACAGTAAGTTGAGGATTGCAAAGGGGTTGACTGGGAGAAGAAGGTTTATCGCGGTCATTGCACCTTCGATGAATTCTACGGTGGCGTTGCCGATTAAAGCAATATGAAGATAAGTGTCGTTCCAAGAAAATGGTTTTCTGACAGAAAGGGGACTGACGAGGAGAAGCAGGTGTTCGCCAACGCGAACGTCATCTCCATCATCACCCCCGCGTATCCGAAGAAGAACTTCGAGGAGGAGGACATCCCGTTCTCGGAGGAGTACAGGAATGCCGACAATGTGCTTGTGCTGAAATTCCACGACACGGAACTTCAGTGGGACGACGACGTGGTGCTGATGAACAAGTCGGATGCCGACAAGGTGTACGACTTCGTTCAGAGAACCAAGGGCAACGGGAAGCCGTACATCGTGCATTGCACGGCTGGCAAGTCGCGCAGCCAGGCTGTCGGGTACATCCTCAACCTGTGGTTCAACGGGGAGCATGGAATCGACCCGAACCCAGACGAGTTTTACGAGTACGAGGATTCGCACGCGATGGCGTTCCAGCACATGAACAGCCTCGTCAAGAGATTGCTTAACGAGAGATTTTTCTTTTCGGGAGATTGATATGAACAAGGCGGTCAAAATAGCGTTGAAGATAACGGAGAAGAAGAAATACAAATACCAGTACGTCTATGACCCGAACCATAACGACAAGCCAGCGGGCAGCGACTGGAAGATGACGAAATCTGGCTGGTCGAGGAAGGTCGCGGACCCAGCCAACAAGCCCATATTGGAGCATGACAACCCCGTTATCAACAAGGAGGAGTCCTCCAAGACCGTCCAGAAGCAGGAGACCACCACGGTTCAGGATACGTCGGGTCAGAAGTTGAACCTCGACCAGTCATCCGTCCCAGTGGACACCAGCAAGGCTGAGGATGCCCCCGCAGAAGGGGAAGACCTTTTCAGCAAGGGCGAGGAATTCGTCACGGACGAGAAGGGCAAGGAGGAGGAACAGCAGGAGACCGAACAGCAGGGCGAAGGAGAGGGCGAGACGCAGGCACCAGAGGACTCTGGCAAGCTGACGCTCGACGAAGGGGAAGAGGACTTCTTCGACGAGCAACACGGAGCCGACTACCTCAACCCCGACATGTACGACCAGTTCATCGAGAGGATGAACTCCTTCATCCACGAGTTCGACGAAGGCGAGGGGAAGGAGAACGAGGTCACGTTCAAGGCAATCGCCTCCAACCTGAACTGGGCTTCCCTCGACGACGTGAAGGCGTTCCAGAAGCATTGTCAGGACAAGGGGATTAACGGTTCTGGTGAGGTAATCGGGTTCCTGTACTATCAGCACAAGGAGAACGAGGACAAGTTCGACCAGATTATCACCGACATGCCTTGAGATGGTCTTCAAAGATAAAAAAGCCACTGAATTCCGATTCAGTGGCTTTTTTATTGTTTAGATTTGGTGCTTGTCTAATGCTTTTTATATTTGTTTTGAAGCGAAAGCTTGTTTTACTGTTAAACAAGGAAATGCTATTGTTTCACTTGAAATTTTGATTGCATGGTTCATATTATACTTAAACAAAGGAGGTTTAAATGAGAAGCAGTGATTTGTGCTATGATGGAGAGCATGAAAGGCAGTTGCTCCGAGAGGAAGGCTACGACTTGGCGATAGCCGACATGATTAGAATGGTGTCTGGATATATGAGGGCGAATCATGGTTATTCGGACGAAAAGCTTGTCGGGATGCTCGTCGGCATGTTCAAGAATCATGGTGTCGATTGGGAATCTTGGATTCCAGCGATGCGAAGTTTTTTCAGGGGCAATCCCGCGATGTTGAAGAGAATAGACGAGCTTTTCCCAGAAGAGGAGAGGAAGTGAATGGACTTGTGGCTTGCCACGGAAGTCGCCATCTTGTTGCTCGGCATTTCCCAAGGGATACTGGCGATGTTCGGCAGGAGGTGCAGTTGGCATGTGTACATCGCCATGCTTTTGCTGATATGCGCGGTAAGCGTGCGGAACGCCTTGTGGGGCGACCTCATCAACAACAGCGTCTATATCGCCTTCTGCGTGTTCGGGATAAAGTCGTGGGGCGCGGGCAGGAGAATTTCCTCTGGCGATGCCCGCTCGTATGCCGTGTCGTTCCTTGTGTGCGCGTTGCTCGTGGCGGGGATGTACTTCTCCTTGATACATGCGCACGAGCTGATGGCGTTCCTGAAAAGGGACACGGTTCCGTTCCTCGACTCGCTGACGACCGCGACTTCGTTCGTGGCGATGTGGCACATGATGAGGAAGAGGACGGAATGCTGGATTTGGTGGGGCGTGAACGACCTGCTGTACGTCGCCCAGTTTGCCGTACTTGCTGGTTGCCACGCCCCGTTGGTGTGGCTCAATCTGATGTGGTTCGCGATGGCGGTGGCTAGTTATCTGAAATGGAGGAGCTATGAGGAAAAGGAAGATATACTTCGCGGGGAAGTTCCAGCCTGAAAGCGGGGTTCCGTTCGAGAGGATGCTCCTGAACGACTACCGCGCCAACATGCTCGGACTCGACCATGACCAAAGCGTGATGACCTCTGGTGTCCTGACCGAAGTCGCCGATGGGTTCCTCTACTGCGGTAGCTTCTTCCTCAAGGACGATGTGGATGTCGCCGACACGAGGACGATTGTGGCGAACGACCTTGCATCCCTTGAGGAGTCCGATGCCGTCATCGCCGTTCTCTACGACGAGCCGTCCATCGGCACGACATCGGAGCTTGTGAGCGCAGCGGGGAATGGGAAGGACATCTTCATCATCCACCCATATCAGGAGACGCGGTACAAGCTGAAATCAGAGTACTGGTTCGCCATCACGCTGTCGTCCGTCTTCTGTGAAAGGAACGGCAGGCATTTCAAGTCGGTGCAGGTGGACAGGCTCACGAACGAGGTCATCGACAGGGAGATTCGCGGTTTCCTGCGTGAAATGGAGTCTTGGGGCTGAAATTGTTTCCCCAGAGACTTGCAATTTCCGTTTCCTGATGTATATTAATGAAGAGTGAATATGGACAATGGAATTGATTTGAAGACACCTTGGCATGGCGCGTCGTTCATGAGGGGGTTTGGATTCCCGTATGATTTCGCCATTTTCAACAATGACGAGAACCTTGTTGCGGGGTTCAGGCAGGAAGGGGGCATGACGCTTCAGGACTGCGAGAGGCTCATGAAGCTGTTCAGGCGGTTGCCAGACATGTACCAGACGCTTGTGAAGGCTAGAAATGTCCTGAACGGTCTGAAGACCATGACGGACGAGGAGTATCATGGCGCGAGGGGATTGGTCGATTCGGCATACGAAAAGTTGGTGGACGACATGGACAAGGTGATTGATGAAGTCAACGAGGCAACCAAGAAGGAAACTATCAATGAGTGATAAACCAGTCGTCGCACAAGGGGACTCATCTGATAACCGTCGATAAGCTCATCAATCAGGGTGACGCATACGTTGACGGCGACGTAATCAAGTTCCGCATCCCTCGTGAAGCCACGGACATACCAGAGATTCATGAAATCAATTGGAGAGAATCGGGAAGTTCAGGGAATTCTATGAAAACACACCTGTCTTATAATGAAAAAAGAAGTTTTTAAAGAACTTGAGTGCATTGGCAAGGAAATCAAGTGCGGACTGCTTCTCATGACTCCTCCTCCGATGGGGGATGGGGGATGGAATTGCGAGAGGAAAGACGACAAGTGGATTTTTGTTGACTATCTGGACGCGATGGGAGATTCGGGGAAGGGCGTGGAAGAGAATGGAAGAGAATGGAAGAGAAAGAAGTAAATCATGAAAGAAAGATTTTAGAAAGATTGAGCATTATCAGCAATAAGTTGTGGGAACGAGGTTACTCGTCCATTGCGGATAAAATTGACGAGCGTCTGATAAACAATGCAAAAAATGTGTGTTCGGTGAATAAAAGGCAATCGAATTCAAAGGAGAAACGATGACGGTACATGAACTTGAGGAAAAAATCAGGAAACTGAGAAAGGATTACTGGGACGGGAACTGCACCACGCCCGACAGCGAGTACGATGCGCTCGTCGAGGAGCTTCGCTCAATCGACCCGCAGAACCCGTTGCTTGTCACGCCAGAGCACGGCGACTTGAAAGGCAGGAAGAAGGTGGCTCACGCCGTCCCGATGCTGTCGTTGCAGAAGGTCTATACGGAAGGCGAACTGCGCAAGTGGATGGAGTCCGTCAGCCGTTCCCCGAACGAATTCTTCCTCGTACAGCCGAAGTTCGACGGGAACAGTTGCCATTACGACCACGGGCAGTATTCTACACGCGGAGATGGCAATGTCGGCGAGGATGTCACGGATGTCTGCCTCGCCATGTGCCGTCAGGAACTCCAGAACGGGTTCGACCACAAGGATGATTTCTATGGAGAAATCGTCATCAAAAAGAGCGATTTCAATACGGTTTACAAGAACGTGAAGCGCGACAACGGCGAGACGTTTAAAAATTCCCGAAACGCGGTGGCGGGAATCCTCAACGCCGACAACTGCGACTTCTACGCGAAGCAGGGCGCGGTGCTGACGCTTGTTGATTACGACAAGTACTCGCTCCGCATGAAGATGTGCGAATTCGACCTGAAATGGGGGCTGTTCAAGAGCTACATCTCGAAGCTCGACTACCCGACGGACGGAATCGTGGTCAAGATTGAAGACCCGTACTGGCGCGAGAACCAAGGGTACACCGCCCATCACCCCAAGGGCGCGATGGCGTTCAAATTCGAGAATTCGTCCGCGCAGACTCGCCTCAAGGACATCGAGTACGGCATGGGCAAGGAATTCATCACCGCCACAGCCATTTTCGAGCCAGTCAACCTGAACGGAGTCACCGTGTCACGCGCCGTGGTTCCCATGAACAGCAAGACGCTCCCATGCATTATGAAAGGGAACTACAATCTGGACGCGACGCTGACCGTCGAACGTGCGGGCGATGTCATCCCGCATATCACGAGCGTCAGCCCCGCTCCGACGAGCGTGTTTTTCACTATCGACAAGTGCCCGTTCTGCGGAGGCGAAATCGAAGTCCTTGAAAGCGGTGTGCGTTGCAAGAACGACAACTGCCAGAGAAAGAAAATCCACCGCTTGTACGACGCTCTCGTACAACTCGGCATCAAGAATGTCGGCGAAGCCACCGTCACGGCTATCTGCAACAAGTTTGCGTCCGATGCATCGCTCTATTGGTGGATGTTCTCCATCCCGACGATGAAGGACAAAATCGCGAAGCTCGAAGGCTTCGGCGACACGTCGGCGCAGATTGTCATCGACGAGACGAAGAGAATCATGGACACCGCCACGATGCCACAGTACGTCGCTGCGATGGGCATCCCGAACGTCGGCATCAGAATCGGCACTGAAATCGAGAAGGAGTACCGCACGGTAGAGGAATTCACCGAGCATACGACGCTACCCCGTCTCGCGAATCTCGATGGTGTCGGCACGGTCATGGCTCAGCGCATCTTCAACTGGCTCTACAATGACAACAACATGAACAGGCAGAGCATGCTCGACCTGTCCAAGCTGTTCAAGTTCGAGACGCATGGGAATGGCGAGGGTCAGGCTGTGGCTCAGTCCGTCAACGCCAAGGGCACGGTGTGCTTCACGGGTGAAATGCGGATGAAACGTTCCGAAATGCAGAAGATTGCAAAGAATGCGGGCTACACGCCAGTCAACGGTGTGACGAAGAACCTTGACCTGCTCGTGGTCGCCGACAATGCCGAATGGTGCTCTGGAAAGCAATCGACTGCGATTAGATACGGTGTTCGCATAATGAAAGAAAGTGATTTTCTTAATTTTTGCAAGAATTGATTTGACAAATGAAAAAAACAAATCATATTAATACCGTAATTCAAAGGAGCGATTGAAAAATGGCAATGAAATTAGAATACAAGTTTTACGCGGTCAATTCCGACAACAAGATTGTCTGCGGATTCAACACCGAGCAGGATGCCGTGGCTTATGCCAGCAAGTACAGGTACAAGGTGTTTTCCATCAACAACCTTCATAACAAGGGAATTGACGCGAAAGATTTTCAGAACTGGTCTGTTGCGTTGTTCGACGCAACCAGTTCAAAAGACAAAAGCAATCCAAAGGAGACAGAAAATGAATGCGAATGACATCAAGGTCCTGACCGAAAAGGAAATCACGCAGAAGATGGCTGGCTTCAAAGCCAACTACAACCGCAAGCTGAACAAAGCCACTGGCGACGAACGCAAGTCGATGGTGGCTGCCCGCGACCAGTACTTCGCCAACAAGGAGAAGACTCTCAGAGAGGAAAACCAGCACAACAAGATGGTTCGCGCTGGATACCTCGCCTGGGAAACCCGCCGTTCCAACTCGCAGAAGCGTCGCGTGACCAGCACCCAGACCCCTTCCACCAAGAAATCCACGAAGAGCACCTGTTCTTGCGGAAAGAACAAGGGTTCCAAGGTCGGTTTCCGCGTCATCAACCACTAATCGGGACAGGACATGCAGGACGATAATCGTAGAAACTGCCGATGGATTGAGATTTTCATGAACGTCTATGGGGACAGGATTGAAAAATGTCTCTGCCATCTCAATCCTGATTCGAGGCGCGTGGATTTGGGCAAGGACTGCGCGAATTGCCCGAACTACGCGAAGGAGAAAGGGAACGGAGAAAATTAATCCTCAAGGGGTGTTTACAATTATTGGACAGCAAGCCACGCCATATCAAGCATGTGACGTGGCTTGATTTTTATGACAAAGGAGATTGATGGATATGAATTATGCCGATTACCTGATGTTTGTTCGCTCATGCGAACGCCCGAAGACATGCCGTGACGTTTTCTGGAACGAAATCGCTTCAAATTACGCATTTACGTCCTTGTGGTTTTCGAAAAAGGCGAAACTCGATGCCGAAACACTTGAACGGTTCAAAGTCGCAAAGGCGAAGGGGTGGAAGTACATCCTGCTCGACAACGACACCATTTCCTACGACGGCAGGACGCTCAAGCGGATTTGCGCCTGCCACAAAATCGGGAAATTTGTGAGGGAAATGGACTTGGGTGGCTACATTGAGTCCGAGAACAATCTTTCACATGAAGGCGATTGCTGGATTTCGGCTGGTTCCAAAGTTTATAACCATTCCTGGGTCAGGGATGGCGGATTCGTATTTGCAAGCGTTCTCTCCCACTCCTATGTTAGCGACAATGCCGTTGCCATTTACTCCAAACTTGAAGATTCTGACCTGTACGACTCGTCCATCGTGTATGAATCCTCCCTCAGCAATTATCTGACCCTTGATGGATGCACTTGCATTTTCCAGACGGAGAAAAAAGGCGATGGTATCGTCGATGGCTTTATTGCCAAGGATGAAATCATAGGTCTTTGGACGCACCACGACTCCCCGTCCAATAAGGTCGCGGTGTTCAACGATTTCATCAGAAAGGAACGCAACAAGCATTTCGATATGGGCATCAGTTTCCGTTTCGACAAGGAGGAAATCCTAGACCAAGCCGAGAAAGCGGGGAAGAAGTACGTCATTCTTTATTCCGATTGGGATTCGAAGTACAACATCAAATTGCACCGAATCATGGCTTGCAAGAACTTCGGCAAGGTGAAAAGAGCTGATGTCGGAGGTCATGTCGAGTCCGAAAGCAATCTTGCCCACGACGGTCTGTGCTGGATTGGCTACAATGCCACGGTTCAAAACAATACCGTCGTTTCCGAAAATGCTCAGGTGGATGGCAGGATGAGATGGTGGGATGAATTGTATTACAAGCAGAAGCCAAGCGAAATGCCTTGGTATTATGACAAGGTTTCATTCCTCGATGTTCGTGACAACACCAAAATCCACGGGAACGCGGTCGTATATGGGGATGGATATATTTGGGGTGATTCGGAAATCTATGAAAATGCATCTGTAACAGGCGACAACTTCATGATTTCGGATGCCAAAATTCACGGGAAAGCAAGAGTCGTCAGTACCAGTATTTATGGTTCGATTGACATCCGCGACAACGCCATTTGCATTGCCAGTTCCATCAGCGACAATCTTTCCGAAATTCGAGACGATTGGGAAGTCATTGACTATTCCGAATACGACAAAGACCAGTCAACTCTTTATGATTTGCATCTCGCCCACGTCGTAGGCAAGAAGGAAGGCGGGGATTTCACGTATGATGACTGCAAGAAGCTCGTCGGTTTGAAATACAGGCTCATCAATGCCAGCAATCAGGGGAAGAAGTACATCCTGTACAGAAAAGAGGGCGACCTCTGGCGAATCATGGCATGCAAGGACATCTGGAAGGAGCCTTGCTCTGGAATCAGTGTCCGCGCTGTCCAGATGGGCGACTTCGGAGGTCTGGTCGCGTCGGAGAAGAATCTCTCCCATGACGGGGCATGCTGGATTTACGGTGACGTGAAGGTGTACGAGAACGCCGTTGTCAGGCATGACGCTGAAATCCTGAACGACTCGTGCTTCCGTTGCGAGCATCCCGCCGAGGTCTATGGCAACGCCATTGTCGGATTCCACGCGAGGGTTTCTGGAAGTTCCAGAATCTACAGCAATGCATTCGTTGAAGGCGACATCGAAATCGTCAATTCCGTCATCCACATGCATTCGAGCATCAAGAACTACGACTCCTCCGACAGGCTTGTTGTCCGCGACACCGAAATGTCAGATTACGCGCAGGTCGAAGGTCATTGGTCGCTTTTCAACTGCGAAGTTCACGGACTTGCCTGTTTTGAGAAATCAGGAACGCCTCTGGTCAAGTCTGGCAGTGTCGGGGATGCGTCCATTTTCGGGCATGTCTTCAGCACAGACGACTTTGAGAAGGTTTGCCTGCACACGTGCTATGTCTCTGGGCTTCCGTTGGATGGCAAGAAGCTCTGGCTTTGCAATGCGTTTCATTAATATGAAAATTCGGCAACTCCATTTGACTTTTAGAAATACGGATGTATATTAGAAAATACAGCGGTTTTAAACAGCTTAAATGGAGTTTGTCGAATGAAGAAAAAAGAACATACGGACAATATCATAACCATCAATCGAAAAGCCCGTCACGACTATACCGTGGTCGAGACGTTCGAGGCTGGAATCAGCCTCGTCGGTAGCGAGGTAAAGTCCTGCGTCGCGAAGGAAGTGTCCATTTCGGAGGCTTACTGCGTCGTCAGGGGTGGCGAGGTGTTCATGCTACAGTCGATGATTGCGCAGTACGCCAATTCGTCTTATATGAACCATGACAAGAGCCGTGAGCGCAGATTGCTTCTGCACAAGAAACAGATACGCAAGCTCCAGTCGGAAGTCGAGAAGAACGGGATGACCATCATCCCGCTCGACATGCACATCGCCGAGAACGGGCGCATAAAGCTCCTGATTGGTCTCTGCCGTGGCAGGAAGCATGCCGACAAGAGGGATGCTATCAGGAAGCGCGACACGAACATTGAAATGAAGCGTCTTGCAAGACGATGAAGGAATGGACATATCTGAACTTCGTCAAATCTATTCTGATTATTCGGTTGTCAAACTTGAGCTTATAAACGCCGACGAGTCTGACGAATTCATGTGGACTGACATCTATGGCTTTTGCGCTTTGTTGTCGAAGCACAACGCGGTGTTCTGCGTCGTTCCTTGGTCTATCTACAAGCAAATGATAAGGTATCAGAGGATGATTTATAATTTCGCGCTGTCAGAGGGGGATGCGAAAGTCTTCGGAGTCGATTTCAGGTTGGAGTACAAACTTGAAAGCGACATGATGCTTTTGGTCGATGGCGACGGCAGGACGATTGCAGTGACGATAAAATGACAAAGGCGAAGGATGGAATTGAATTTCAGAAAATTGAAACGGGGCATAGACTATTCAATCAAGGACGATATTGTGCAACTTGAATTCCCAGAGGAATACATGGACTACTCTGTTGTCGTGGTCGAGATAATGAACGCGAAGATGTGGTTCACGTATTACATGGAAAAGACGGACTCATTCGACAGGATGCTTGACAGGGAGCATATTAAGTATATCGTTATGTCGGATGATTCCGCTAATGAGCTGATGAAGGCGAACGGGTGGGATTTCATCATCGTTGACCAGAACGGATGCTTTGAATACAACAATGCCATTGTCAGGATTGACGGGAAGATGAAAGGCTCGCCCATGCTGATGATTGACAGCGAAGGTCGCACAATTTGCACGGCAAAGACGGTGGACGACTTGCAATCCTGGAAAAACGGTGTATATTAATGGAAACGTTCTGAATCGCAAGTTGAAAAGGAGTCTAAAATGGGTGCTGACCTTGTTGAAAAATGGATAAAAAGCAACGATGTCGGAAAATACGACTGGACGAAGAAGGATGTGGAGCACATGTCCTTCAAGGAAGCCGACGGGTTGCAGAGCGGTGGCGGATTCCCGAATCAGGAATGGATGGCGGACACGTTGCTCGCACAGCTTAAAGTCCCCGTCCTGAAACCATTCGGAGACGATTGCAGGGTGGTGTACTGCCTTGACTACAACGAGTCCGTCCGTTTCGTCGATGAAATCAAACGGCTCGCAGTCCTGTCAATCCAAAGGGAGGACGACGAGGCGAAGAAGGAACTCAATTCCATCTTCGGGGAGAAATTCTGCAACTATTACAAGTATGTCCCAGAGAAGCTCTGCTCCATGCTTATCGAGGCCAAGACGATAAGGGATGCGCTTGAGGACTACAAGGACTGCTCATGCATCTTGGAAGTATGGTATTGACAAAAGGATAATGATATGAAAGATTTCAAGCTTAAAGCTATACGCATGGCGGGCAGGCTGTGGGGCAATCGGTTCGCGAGGGTGGCGATTCTGTTGCCGACATCGCTGTTGGTGATGGGTCTGGTGCTATGCGTCATCGCGTTCTTGTTCCTTCTGTTTGGCTTCCTCATCACGAACTATGCCGAATATCTCGGCATTGTCCTGATTGGTCTGCTCGCCCTATGCGGTATCGGATGGGCGGTGTCAATCGTGTACGCAAACATTTTCGACGCTCTTAAAGGTCAAATGCTCAAGTGGGACGACAAGGGGTACTTCGACGACGAGGATGCGGTTGAAACGAGGGACAAGAGCGAATTCGCGGACTATCTTCATGCCAAGAGAGTCGAGAAGAAAATCACGCTGAGGACGCTCATCGAATCCACTGGCATCAACGCATGCGATTACATGAAGATGGAAGTGGGAATCGAACCGCCTTTTGAAGACCTCTCGGAAGTCGAGGAAGGGCTTGGCCTCTCCGAAGAGGAGAAGCAGGAGCTTGAACGGCTTGCGGAAGAGGACAGGAAGGATTGGAAGCCTGTCAAGAAGGATTTCCGTCCAGCCTTTATCGAATGCAAGATGAGTTGCACGCTTGATTTGGATGAATATATGGAGATGTATAGAAAACTATGGAAAAACCGAAGAACATGATTCTGGAATGCGTGGCGGGGAGCCATCTGTATGGTCTCAACACCCCGTCTTCCGATTTTGACAAGAGGGGAATCTACCTTGAGGACGTGAGGGACGTTCTGAACATCAACGGTCGTCAGAACGGCGAGATTTCCGACGACAAGCAAGACATCAAGTACTACTCGCTCGGCAAGTTCGTGAAGCTCGCATCCGAATGCAACCCGAATATCATCGAGTTGCTCTGGGTTCCCAAGAAGGCGATTTTGTACAAGTCCCCTTTGTACGACGAGCTTGTTTCACACCGAGACTGGTTCATGAGCAAACGCGCCCTGTACACGTTCAAGGGCTACGCCTATGCCCAGATTCAGAGGGCGAAGGGCTTGAACAAGAAGGGGAACTCGGTATCCAAGTATGTGAACGAGGACGGAATCCGCATGCTCCGCATGCTTCTGAACCAGCCGTCCAACCTTTCGACGAGGATGCCACAGAACGAGCTGAACAAGATGTGGATTCAGCAACACTATGGTTCGGACTTCCTTGCGTATCTCCAGAAGGAGACTGTCGCGTGGAATCCAGACGACCCGCTGATGAAATCCGATGTCATCGACTGGGACAAGGCGACCGACGGCTCCTATCTGCTGTTCTTGTCCGAAGAGCTTAAGAGCATGCTCCCGCCCACGTTCAAGGATTTCGTCTATTCGTACCGCAGGGACCACAACGGCTTCCCGTTCAGACCACGCGCATTCGACGACGACTTCGACAAGTACGACATTTCCAAGGTCGAGGGCATCCCGAATGTCTATCGCCTGTATAGGAAAGGCAAGGGCTTCTTCGACGAAGAGGCGATGAACCTCAAATTCGCCTCGATTTCAAGGGAACGCGAAATCGACGACTGGGAAGGTGTCGTCAGCGTTGACATCGAGGGGTACACTCGCGCCCGCAAGGAATACGCTTCCTTCTGGGAATGGATGAACAAAAGGAACGAGGCGCGTTATACGAACGACTGGGATTCCGAGGGCAAGGTTGACTGGAAGAACATCATGCATACGATGAGGCTTCTCATCTGCGCCAAGTCCATCGCGAAGACTGGTGCCCCGAAAATCCGCTTCAACGGCAGACAGCGCGAGTACCTGCTCAATATCCGCAACGGGAAATACTCCTACGAGAGAATCCTGAGAAGGGCGGACAAGATGATGGCTGAAATGGACGGCATGTTCGAGAAATCCGCTCTTCCTCATTCTTCCAACTTCAACGCCATCAACGACTGGTACTGCGAGAAGATGGAACAGCAGGTGTTGGACAAGTACAAGACCAAGTGAGAGGACGGACGGCATGGACGAGCAGGACGTGGAATGGCTTGAGGAAAAAGAGAGGGAATCAAAGAGAATCCAGTGGCGGAAAAGGCGTGAGTGGATAGGCGACAAGGCAATGACAGTCTTTTTCGCCTTCGCCATCATCTTCCTCATTGTTGGTCTTTTTTATGCCATCCTGTTGGAAACAGGCGCAATCAAGGACACATGCCCCGAATGCGAGACGACGCAACCCGCCAAGTGCATCCACACGTTCGTGGACAGGAAGGGCGACTCGGTTCGCATGTGCGAGGGGTGTCTCCTTGAACGCCTTGGGGATTTGAAGCAGTCTTCGGACGAGAAGAAGTGATTTCGGAAACACAGTATTGAAAGCAAAGGAGTTTTGAAAATGTCAGAGTATTCGATTGAGAACAGCGCAATTGAAGCGATTGCTAACGAGCATTACAAATACGACGGGTACAAGGCAAAAGAGAGAAGGTACTGGTTCTCTCGACCGATTGCCGAGTTTGATGAAAAGTCAGACAAGTGCTGTACTTTCTACAAGGACTTCGGCGACGACGGCGTGATGAAGCTGGAATTGATGGATGTAGGTTCGCTTTCCAGATGCGGTTACGACCCCGAAATCTGGTACACTCTTGGAAACCGCCTCAAGGAGAATCCAGACAAGAAAGACGAAATTTTCAAGGATGTGAGAGGGTGGACGTATCGTAATAAAATCGACGAGAACCTCCAGAACAAGGTCGTCTCCCCTCTGATGGACGTGGTTTTTAAAATCCACAAAGGTCTGAGCGCATTCGTCGTCAAGGACGCTGCCGAAAGGATACCGCTTCGCAAGATGCGCAGCACGGTGATGGATTTCTTCCTGTCCAATATGCCTTCGAGACATGCCGATTTCTATTACAGGCGTTATCACCATTGGAAGGCGTACCTTGCAAAGACGGATGGAAGAAACATCCGCATGGCGTGGAAGCTGATGCACGGATATGCTACGACAAAATCCGACAGCGTATCTGAAAAGATGGACTGGTATGACAGGATGCATTTTTTCGACGGGAACTGCTGTTTCCACGAGTACGAGAAGAAGTTCCTGCAACATCTCACTGGCAAGGATGAACCAGAGGTCAGGACGCTGATGGCGAGGAACCTTGACGAACTCGAATACCTGATGGTGAATTATAAATTCATCAAGTTGCGCTTCGGGTTGCCAAACCCCGACATCGGGATGCTGACCGACGCTTTTGTGCATGAGCTTGATTTTGTCAATTCATTGGAAAAATAAGGAGGATTAAACATGAATCTACGCATTGCCACTGGAATTGGCGAGGAACAGATTTTCGACATCACGGACGTGAAGACCACCATCCGCAGGAGATACGAGGGCAAGACGATTATCGAAAGATACGACGGCAGGACAATCGAGCTTCTGATGGACGACGACGAATACGAGAACTTCGTCGAGGAGCAGAACAGGATGAAATATCAGGATTCGCGTGGAAGGCTGTCCGATGTCATCGCCAATGCGTCCGAACAGCGTCACGGGGACATGATGCTCCTGCTGAAGGCGGTGAACGCATTCACCGACAAGTACGAACCCACGCGGGTCAACTGCTCGCTTTTCTGACAAGGATTTCAAAATGAATGTCTATTTGCGGATAGTGCTAGGCACGTTCTCAATCGTCCTTCTTCCGATGTTGCTCGGATACTTCTATTTTGACAATGACGAGGACAGGAACAAAGCCCTCGCCATACGCTTCTTTTTCGGGTTTCCGATTGCCTTCTTCATCATGATGACGTTCCTTGTCATCACTGGCGTGGTCGTCGTCGAGGAACAGGGCGTGAAGAAACCTGATGAAATCAAGCTCATCGTCATCGAGAACGGGAAGATGAGTGAGATAAACCTCGGCGACATCGACAAGATTGATGTTCATGAAAGCAAATCGGATGCGAAATAAAAGGGTCTGACTTTTTTGCATGGAAATACGCATCAGGACTAGCATAGAGCGCGAAAATCTGAGGTCGTGGCTGATGGAGGAGGCGTTCCAGCATGCACTGTCCCATGCTGGAAACGACTACTGTATCCTGTATAATGACCCGAATGTTATGTTTGATATGCATAACAGCTACAGCAGTTATTTTCATGATGCCAAGGCGAATCCCGTGTTCGACAGGGGAAAATACGGGAACGAAGTGATAACATTGTATTTCCCGAACCATTCCGTCATCCAGATGATGTGGGTTGGAAACCTGGACGAGATTCAGGGATGTACAAACTGGTTTTTCATGAAGAGGCAGATTGAGAGCAAGTACGTTGACAGGTATCTGTACATCAACGACGTTGACCAGTATAGGCGTTCCCTTCTCGTGGGGATGAGCAGACTGCTCAAAAAGCTTGGCACGATGCGCGAACCGCCGTTGTCTGCTCAGGCTTTGGTGAGGATAAAGGACTTGTACATCGGCGGATGCTGTTGCCCTCCCGAATGCAACGAGTCGTGCTTCGACTTGGACAAGGAGTCCTGCGACATCGCGGGGTGCGACCTGTCCTGCGACTATGCCAAGTTCAAGGAGGAGTACGCCGTCAAACTGGACATCGAGGATGCGCTCTGCATGATTTACGATTTTGTCAAGGACATGTCGTTCGTGGACAATACGGAGATTGTGTCATTGGGGGACAACGGCAACGAATATTGCAAGGACTGCGACATGAGGTTGCATGGATGTTGCATGCGAATCGGGGGCATGCTGTATGTAAGGCGCACATGCCCTTATTATGCGGAGTTCATGGTCGAGAGCCTTAATTGACGGAGGAGGCGCATGGGTGTTGACATATATTCGAAGAATTTGAGCTACAGCCTAGGCTACGGCGGGTTCAGGAACCTGCGCAAGACGGTCGGTAGCCTCATCACGGACGATGAACTCAGGGAGCATTACATGCTCATAGTCGATGATGTCCGTTTCAGCCACGACAAGGAATTCTACAGGAAGTACGATGAGAAGACCGAGAAGCTCTATCGCAAGCATCGGAAGAAATACGGGAGGGTAATCGACTTCCTGTACTGCTCCGACTGCGAAGGGAATTTCGGCTATCATACGGCGGAGGAGCTTCTGGTGCTCATCGGGGGCTATGACGACAACATCATATACGGGTACGCTGGATTGGACGACCCGTTCAAATTCAGGCATTTCAGGAAACTTCTTGAGGATGCGAGGGACACAAAGTCCAAATGGGGGTGGCGTTAATGGATTCAATCATCAGGATTTCGCACGAGGACGCAATCAACTTCCTTCTCCCCCGCCATTATTCTGGCAGGAAGCCAGTCGTCAGCATGGCGTTCGGCGTTGTCAGGGACAGGTCGTTGCAGGCTGTCATCACCTACGGCAAGCCAGCCACCCCGACGCTATGCAAGGGCGTGTGCGGGGAGGAATGGGCGGATAACGTCTATGAACTCAACCGCATGTGCCGTCTGGAGACATACGACCAGCCGTTGTCGCATTTCGTCGCCACGACGCTCAGGATGCTCAAGCCGATGAACTGGATAATCGTGTCGTACTCCGACCAAGCCATGAACCACCACGGCTACGTCTATCAGGCTTGCAATTTCCTGTACACGGGCACTTCGTCCCCGCATGCAGACAAGTACAATCCAGACGGGATAAAGCACAACAGGCATTCGGACTCGTTCTACGTGAGGAACGACGAGTACAGCGTGGAGCGTTCCATCAAGCACCGCTACATCTACTTCTGCACGAATTCGAAGAAGCTGAGGCAGGAGTGGAGGAGCGAGCTGAGGTATGAGGTGCTCCCGTATCCGAAAGGCGACAACTCGAACTACGAACTTGGGTCATTTATCGGCAAGACCATCGTCAACAACAGGACGGGCGAGACGAAAATCGTCGAGAACACCGAGAGGATAGACAAGAAGCCAGAGCAGTTGTTCCTGTTCTAAAACGAAAAAGCCGTCGGGGAAATCCCCGACGGCTTTGTTGCATATTGGTGTTTAGATTCCGAGTGCCTGTGTAATGGTGCCCTCGTCAACGTCCTGTTCGACTTTCATCGTCATCGACCATTTGTAACGGCAAAGGTAGAGTTTCCCCGCGCCTTCCCTCCAGTCCTTCTTCTCCGCCTCCGAGACTATATCGCCTTCGGCGTTTTCGTAAACCTCGATGTCGATGTTGTTGCCATATACAGCCATCATGGACGTATCGTAGTCCGTGGAAATCAGGTCGCATGCCTTTTCAACGCATTTCTTGAGGTCTTTGTCCTGTACGGTCATGTGCCTGTCCACGCCGACGTTGAATTCGTCGCCGTTCATAGTCCCTTTGAAATGGTCGTATTCCTGAGCGGTCTTGTTGAAGCAGTGCATGACATAGACTGGTTGCGTCTCGTCGGCTACGATGCTCTTTGCGATTCTTGCGAGCTTTTCTTCGTTAATCATTGCTGTTCTCATGATATTTGATTCTTCTTATTTTGTAATCTTCCATTTGTTAGGCGATGCGTCCTTCGGGTGCCACTGCTCCTTCTTGTCGTATCCTCCGTTCCAGACACCGCCGTTCCACGTGCCTTCGTTCCACTGACCGCCGTGCCACACGACGTTGTTGAATTCGCCGTACCAGTTCAAGCCGTCGTACCAGATGCCGTTATGCCAAGTCCCCTGCCAGAACGTCCCGTTGTTCCAGATGCCGTTGTGCCAGATTCCCTTTTCCCACCAGCCGTTCTGGTGTACGCCGTTGTGCCACACGCCGTTCTTCCATGTCCCGTCCACCCAGATGGACTTCATGCCTTTCGCCTGATGCCAGATTCCGTAGTGCCACGTCCCGTACATCCATGTGCCAGACATCCAGATGCCGTTCTCCCATTCGCCCACCTGCCATTCGCCTGTCTTCCACAGACCGTCCTTCCACATGCCGTAGGCGAACGTGCCGTGCTCCCACGTGCCGTCCTTCCAGTTGATGCGACCGTTCTTAAGCTCGAATATCGCGTTCGTCACGACGGCTTTCGTACCGTTGTAGTCGATGGTTCCAGACCACTCGTGGTCTTTCTTCCCGTACTTGCCGTCGGTGTTGGCGACTTGGCGACCAGCTATGAGCATTCTGGCGGTGGTCAGCATGTCCTTGGCTATTATAATGTTTTCGTTCATTGTGCTCTCCGATAAGGCGATTGCATCCACGCCTATTATACGGAGGCATATAAACAAAAAAATCCGCATGCCTCGCGACATGCGGATTTGGAATTCGATATGTTCAGTTTTTCCTGCCGAACTGTTTTTCGAATCGGATGTCCGATATTTTTTTCATGATGAAGTTGATGGCTACGGTAATCGGGAACGCGACGAGAATGGAGCCTATTAGCAACGGCAAAGGTTGCCAGACCGAGAAGGCGTAGATGACAAAGCCAGTCCCGACGGTCATGCACAGCACGAGCGATATGCATTCCCACAGTGGCATTTCATATTTGCTGTCGCTCATGGCTTTACCATTTTATCTGTATGATGTGACCGATTTTGCCAGTGGTGTACATCTCGTATTCGCCTTCGAACAGGCAACCGCCACATTCGAACGTCTCCACCCTGTAACCGTCCGAGGCCAGTCTTCTTGCAATGAAATGGATGATGAGGTCTGGGACTCTCTTCGTGGTCTGCTTGTCGAACATCCCTTTTTCCTGCTCCTTTTTCCCTCCGACGCAAATCTTGTCCTCGGTGATTGGCGAGTAGATGAAGGCTTCGACGAACCCCTTGCCCTTCCGCGCCTGCTCGGTTATGAGCTGTTCGATTTTCGGAAGGATGCTCTCTACTTTGTTGCGGTCTTCCTCGGACCCGTAGTCCGTGAGCTTTCTGGCTTCTTTCGCTGTCATCATGTTGTTGTTCTCCTTTGACAATAAGTGGTTTTTTGGCTTTTCCTTTAATATGTATCGTATTTTGTGAAAGTCAAGAAACAAGGATGAAAAAAGAGCGTCCTGAAACCAATCGGGACGCTCTTTTTGATTCAGTTCAGCTTAGGACTATTCCCAGTCAACACAGCTTGGGCAGTCTATCAGCATTTCCTTGTATTCGTTGAGCGGGTCGCGGAACGAGTACATGAGGCGTGTGATGATACCGTTTTCGACGGTGACGTACTTCACGCAGAGCAGGGACTTCTCCTCGCCTTTCGCCTTGTGCTGGACAAGCCTTGTCACAAAGTGCTCAAGCGTCGTGGTGTAATACTCGCCAGTCTGTTCCATCTTGTTGGTGTAGCCGTCGTAGGTCAACAGCTTCATCGCGATGGAAAGCTGGTAGGCGAAGTCCTGATTGTCGGCGAGGTTCTCGTACTTGCAGTTGCCGTCGCACTGGAACACCGCTTCCGCGCCTTCTTCCTTTTCCTTCTTCTCGATAAGCTCCTTCGCCTTCGCGACCGCCTTTTTGACGGCTTCGGCGATTTGCTCCATAGCGGACTTGGACTTTTCCTCGCTGATGAGCGGGGCGGTCGTCACGACATCCTTCTCCTTGTATTCGTAGTACTTGACCAACGATTCATAGTACGCCTTGGCGACTTCGGGGTTCTCCTTGGCGAATTCGACCGCGTAGCCATTGATTTGAGGAGCGACATCGTATGCAATCGATTTAATTCCTTTGTATGTGCCAGAAGAAGGATTGTAACTGAATCCTTGAGTTGAATCAAGTTCTGCTTTGAAGCTTACACCATCTTTTGTCACAAATGTACCGAACAGACCTTCGCCATATGAGATGCCGTATTCACCTCCGCCAGCCCGCCAGCCAGTACCAACGCCAAGCATTGATACGGAATGTCCGCAACCTGTCAGCAGCAAGACACAAAAGATGGAAGCTGTAATGATGATTGATTTAGTTTTCATGTTGTTCTCCTGTTTTTTCTTTTTTACGTTTGTTCCCATAGAATCATTTTAATGATTCACTTTTCTTTTTATTGATTAATTCTATCTCTTCTTTTGTTTTATTCTCATAAGCACTCTTGTCAAACATCGGATTGTTTTCGCCAGATTGCTTCCCCTTTTTCATTTCACTTAATTTTTTCTTTGTTTCTTCGGAATGATGCTTTCCAAAAAATGCATTCTTTTCTCTTTGTTTCATTTCACTTAACTTTTTCTTTGTTTCATTTGAAGCTGTTGTTCCAGTATGTAACTGACTTAGTTTCTTTCTAGTTTCTTCAGAATGATGTTTTCCGAAGAAAGGATTGTTTTCACCAGTTTGTTTTCCTTTTTTTGCTTCACTTATTCTTTTGCGTATTGAACCATAATTTTGATTGTATTTGGAATCACACCATTCAAGATTATCAATGCAATTATTGGATTTATCTTCGTCTTTGTGATTTACTTGAGGGAAATTATTTGGGTTTGGAATAAATGCTTGTGCTACTGCTCGATGAACATATATCACTTTACTTTTTCCATTATCTCTGAGATTAATACATATATATCCATGATTGTTGCTTTTTGTTCTTAACATTCGTGGTTCATCTGAACGAGCACCTGTTGTTGACCCTTGAATCCTCTAACTTCTGATGTTTCCAAGATTGCTGATTTCTACACCATTAAAACCTTCGATTTCTTTCCATGCTTCTTCCATTAAAGCCTCCTTCTTGGTTTTCCTTCATTCTTTTTGATGGAAGGCAGTGAAGGTGGTTGCCTTTTCGAGTTGCAATCTCTATCCATCATTATTATACCATTTATAACCAAAAACTGCCTCGCAACTTGAAATTCCCTGAAGATGGAGTATATTAATATGGTATCGTAGTTTCAAAGTCAAATCTTTACAAAGGAGAAAAAGATGAAGAACACGTTCAACTATCCTTGGATTATCGGCGACCCGTGGGGCGACGGTCACGGGAAAATCTACTTTGAGAACCTCGTCATCACGACGGAGCTTGAACAGGCGGACTGCATCGACTACCTCAAGAACAAGTTCGAGAAGGACTGCGAGAGCAAATTCGGTCTCCCTGTTGGCAAGTGGTTTGTCGATTACCTGAGCAAAGCCTTTCCGAAGGAGGATTACGACAAGCTTGTTGAGATGAAGGTCATCGACGACGACTTGCACGACTGCGACGAGACGTTCGTCGTGGATTCGGCTTTTGCGGAGATATGGAGACGGCTTGTCGAGCTGACCAACCCCGCAATCAAAATCGAATTCGGAGACAAGCTCGACATGCCGTGGATTGAGCCGACGGGCGGATACGGCTTGACCGACTGATGGACAGGAAAATCTGCGAGAGATGCGAGGTTGGGCATTGCCTGATGTTTCGTGGCAAGGACAGCGACACCGTTGCCGTCGTTCCGAATTTCGGCGACCATCTCGACAAAATCGCCTCGGACGAGGCGTACCGCATGGCGAGGACGGTCGGCGAACTATGGAGAAAGGCGGATGTCATCGTCGGCAAGGACGAGGAAAAGATTTACTACGCTTCGACGATGGCGACCGTGGCGAACTGGGAGTTCGACGACTGCATCATAAAGGGCGGGTATTCAGACCGTTGCCCGTATCGGGTGGAGCACTGGATGAGCATGCTGTACAAGGGGGATGGGAATGAATCTTGACGTATGCAAAAACTGCCCTTCGAGGAGTTGCCTGATGGCGATGCTCCCCCCGTCCCGCAGGGAGAAGGACGGAAGGATACCAGTGCTAGTCTTCAGCCCTTTTTACTCCAATATTATTCCTTTGCTCGGCACCAGTAACATGCAATACATCATCACAAAGGAAGGCGACGAGTTCAAATGCGTGTACAGCAGGGGTTTGATTCCGCATTTCGGGGGCAATTCGCTCGATGCGTATCTCCCGTATGAGAACGAAAGGAGCACATGCGAATTGTACCATGAGCATCTTCTGTATTTTCTGAACAGGGAGGCGAAATGAACGAGGAAGTCTGCCGAAAATGCCACATGCCGTTTTGCATGATGCTCTTCGACCTGAGCATATGGTTCGAGGAGTCTCCAGAAACATTGGGGAATGGGATGACAATACGCAAATTCACGAAGAGGGAGGAGGTAAAGCATGTGCCTTTGATGATTTTCACCGACAGAGGGGAATGGCTCAGGTCGCCGAAGCAATATGCGTACTACGCCCATACCATCATTCAAAAATCGAATGACAAGCTGTTGTTCAAGAAGAACGCATGGGTTGGGGATGTGGACAATTCATCGCGTGAGTTGTGCAGGAGATTTGATTTCGGCAAGTACATGCTCGACAAGGAGAACGGGATGAAGTGCCCTTGCTATGCGGAGCATCTGGTCTATGACTTGAACAAGGAGGGTGAAAATGAATTTTGAAGTCTGCCGAAAATGCCATGTCCAGTTCTGCAAGATACTCTTTGATGTGAACGTTGATTTCGAGGAATACACGATTATGCAGGGCGGAGTCCCTGTGACACGTCAATATACAGTTGACAAGGAATGGAAGTTCATCCCTCTTAAAATCATAACGGACGAGAAGAAATGGAGCGCGTTCTGGTCAAGTTGCGCCAAAGTCGTTTTCTCGAAGGACGGCGGTTCCCTCGTGTGCAGGAAGAACAAGTACGGGTACAGGCAGGTCACGACGAATGGCATCACCCGATTCGTCCCGAATGGACCCAAGTTCGAGGAGTGGGAGATGACTGAGGAGAACAAGAACGAATGCCCTTACTGGATGGAGCATAAGATGACCGAATGGAACAAGGAATAGAAAGGGATGTTGAAATCTGCAAGAAGTGCAGGGGGTTCATCCTCTTTCAAGGGCAGTACGGGGCGGAATGCTCGTGCAAGATGGAGAACCTTGAGAAAGTGGCTTTCTGCCACTGCTATCTTTCGCAAGCCAAGTGGTTCGAGCCTCCGAAGTCATGCCCGTTCTACGCGGAGCATAAGATGAGCGTGTGGAACAAGGGAAACGTGAAATGAAAAGTAGCTGGAAGATTTGCAGGGAGATATATAAGATTGAGCACAAGTTTGCAGGATGGAGCAACGGCGATGAAAATCAACAGGAAAATATGTGAGGATTGCGACATGGAGTGCTTTTTCTTCATGAACAAGAACGAGTTCTATGTCCTGTGCATGAACGAGGAGTACATACCGAACCTGTCGGATGAATTGCAGAATTGCTTCTCCAAGTGCTTTCGGGAAACGACCCATTACATCAGGCATTTCGGAAAGATGTACAGGAAAGAAGGGGACGAGATTTTCGGATACGGGAAGGCGGACAAAAGCTTCTACAGGGATGACCACGTCCAATACAGATACAATGGGTGGAACCCTTTCAAGAGGATGAAGGTGCTTTTATCGAAGATGGCGGTAGCCTCCTACTGGAAGATGCTGGACGGATGCAGGGAAGGCTCAATCATCCTGCCGAAGGGGTTCGGATGCCCGTATGAAATGGAACACAAGCTTTCCGAATGGAATGACGACGATGAAGATTGACAAGAGGATATGCGAGGATTGCGACATGGAGTGCTGGTTCTTCATGAACATGAAAAGCCATGAGTCCTACGCGCTTTGCACACAGAAGCCTTTCCTTCCGAAGTATCCAGTCTTTCTTGAGGATACCTTCTACACTTGCTTCAGGGTTTCGACGCACCACATCAGGCATGTCGGCAAGGAGCACAGGACGGATTCCAGCGAGCGGTACGGATACGGGTACTGCTTTACGAGCGACGCGCCTTGGCGCGACATCTACCAATACAGATACGATGGATGGAATCCTCTCAAGAGGTACAAGGCATACTGTTCGAAGAAGATGGTCGATTCCTTCTGGAAGTTGCTCGGCGAATGCAAGGATGGTCCAATTGGCTTTCCAAGAAACTTCGCCTGCCCGTATGAAATGGAGCACAAAATCGCCGAATGGAGCAAGGAGGGGCAGGAGTGAACATCGGCATTTGCAGGCAATGCCCCGTGAACAAGTGCAAGCTGTTCTTCAACGAAGCCAAGCACACGGTCATCATGCTTGACGAGGATGACTACTTCAGTTTCAAGCTCAACGAATCTGATTTGTTTTTCTCTGGCTTGTGGATGAATTCGACCACGGTGGTGGGGAAAAACGGAGGCAAGCTGGTTTACGAGAAGATGACGTTGCCACCAGACGCGCCACAGCCTACGGATTTCGAGGTAAAAGAATGGGATTACGACAGCTATTTCTCCGACACGGAGTACACGAGGATGTGGTGCCCGTGCTGGTCGGAGCAATTGGTCGCTTTCCTGAACAACAAAGGGGAACAGGATGAAGAGGGAAATATGTGAGAAGTGCGAAGTGACGAAACGCAGGATGTTCAGCACCAAGGATGAGGAGACTGGCGAGGAATTTCTCAGGGTGCTCGCGGGAGACGGTTTCACAACGAAAGCCAACATCCCAAGCTATGTTGACAAAGCGGAATACTTGAAATTCTATGGGGTTTTTCTGGACTCGAAGCTTTCACAGGCGTTGAAGATGGACGAATGCGAGATGATATGGAAGGAAGGCAAGACGTTCATGTTCAAGGATAGGCGTGTCAACGGTCTGCACGTCGGGAAGGAAGGCGAGTGGAAATTCGGCGATGCCGTTCCATTAAAGGATGATTCAAGAGGGTGCCCTTACTACGCTGAGCATCTGATGCACAAGTTGAACGAGGACGGGGAATGAACAGGGAGATTTGCGAACAATGCAAAGACGATTGCGATATTTTTCTTTGCAGGGACAATGAAGTGCGGATAATGCACAGAAATAATGATATAAACGGATTGACCGCTGAATATCGTGCGGACAACTGGCGTTTCCAGTTTCACAATGGTAAAACGGAATGGTGCGTCTGTCATTGGTCTGAATCATCACAAAAGCACGGACGGGCGATGTTCAGCTATCTTTATAAAGACGACGCTATATTTACTGAAGGTTATTATTACAACGGAAAGAATTGGTTTGAAAAATTGAAGGCCTTTTTCTGGCGGGTGAAGGAAAAGATAATTTGGTACAAAATCTGCAAGGCTAAAATCACAAGGGACGACAAATGGCCAGATTGGTATGACTGCCCGTACAAACTTGAGCACATGATTTCGGATTGGAACAGGGACGGAAAATGAACTTCGAGATTTGCAAGAATTGCAACCAAAATTGCGCGATATTCTTCAAGAAGGAGAAAGACGGATGCTTCGCCGACATACTGAAATTGAACGATTTCGACAACGAATACCGTGACTACATAAGGTTGAACAGGACGGAAGGGATGCTTTTCGGAATAAAGGCGATGACATCGGACGCATGGGTTGACAGAGGAGGGAAGGCAAAGCTGACCAGATGGGAAGCGACTGTCCCTTCTTCTTCAATCGCTGATTATGAAAACATGAAGTCGGTTCCTGTAGAACTTGTGGATAAATGGGAATTTGAAGCGTATGTCCCATACGACAGATGCAAGGACGAGTGCCCCTACTGGATGGAGCACAAAGCGTCGAGCATTGCCAGCGGAGAAGGGGAATGAACATAGAAGTCTGCAAGCAATGTCCGCGCCAGCATTGCTGGCTTTGCTTTGATTTCGGGGAGCTGACTTTTTATGAAAAGTTGCTTGGGGTAAATGAGAAAAGAAAAGCCGTTATCACCACGGTCAGTGGTTCCCTGTCTTTTGACAGGAAAGACGAGGCGCATTTGGTTCTTGAACAGAGCAATGGCAAGCTCAGCATCTCGAAATACATGGACAGATGGTCGTCTTTCTTTGAATGGGAAGAAGGTATCGAGTATGGGTATCCGTTTTACAAGTTTATGGAAGAAGGGATGCTGAAGAAGGGCGACGAGTGCCTATGCTACGCCGAGCATCTGGTCTATGATTTGAACAAGGAAAATGGATGAAACGAGAAGTCTGCGAAAACTGCCCTGTTGATACATGCAGGATATACTACTATGTAAACGGGTACGCCCCTTCTGGAGGCAAGATTGACTACGTGCATGTCTATTCCAAGAAGAAGTACGACGAGATGGAGAGGATGAACGAGATACACGACAATTATGTTTGCGACAGGTACGTGCTTAAGAAGGGAGGGGGACTGTATCTGTGCCGTGCGACGTGCGAGGGTTCGCCGTCTTCGGATTTCGAATGGGAGCTGGATGGATGCCTTCCCAGTAATGTGGAGAGCTATGACGACTGTCCGTGCATCATGGAGCACAAGATTGATGCGTGGAATGGAAAAAACGGAAAAAAATAAAAAAATCGCAACGACCGACTTGCAATCGTCGAAGACGGATGTATATTATGGCTGTAACACGGGAACCATAACAAAAAGGAATCGCATGACAAGCAAGAACAAGCTGAAGAAGCAGGAAAACGCTCACATTTATCCGTCTGAAATGAAGCATGAACCGAAAGACCGTCTGAAGCGTTTGAACTTCTTTACTTCTTCCGAGCGTCGTTATGAAAAGGACGACGTTCGCAAGGAAATCAACGAGGCTGTTGAAAAGTACGAAAATGGAGAAAAGGATTGAAAAATGAGAAAACTGGTTCGTAAAGTCACTGTTGATTCCATTAGCCCGATTGATGGCGCAGACCGCATCGAACTCGCCCATGTCGGCGGATGGCAGTGCGTCGTGCCGAAAGGTCAGTTCAAGGCGGGGGATGTCGGTGTCTATTTTGAAATCGACTCCGCGTTGCCAGTGGACGACCCGCGTTTCGAGTTTCTGAAAAAGTCGTCCTACAAGGAATTCAAGGACGACAACGGCAATATCCTTGAGGCTTGCATCCGCATTCGGACGCAGGAATTCCGCAAGAAGCTGTCTCAGGGCTTGCTCATGTCTGTAGGCGACTTTCCTGAAATTGCCGATGCCGAACTTGGTGCCGACTGCGCGGAAGCCCTGCGCGTACAGCATTACGACCATATTTCGTCCAAGTACATCAAGTGCGAGGACGCGAAGGGACTGTTTCCAGGATGGATTCCGTCCACCGAACTGGAGAGGATTCAGAATCTTCCTCAGTTCTTTGAAGACAAGAAAGGCATGGAGTTCGAGGTCACGCGCAAAATCGACGGTCAGTCCATGACTGTGTTCTACGCCCCCGAATTCCGCCCCGACGAACCGTTCGGAGTGTGTTCCCACGAGCTTGAGTTCAAGTTGGACGGCGACAACCAGTGCGTCAGGCTCGCCAACCAGTTGAACCTGCGCGAGAAGCTTGAGCAGTGCTACAAGGAGACTGGATTGCAACTTGCGGTTCAGGGTGAGTTGCACGGAGTTGGAATCCAGAAGAACCGTGACAAGCTGACGGACGTGCAGTACCGCGTGTACAGCATCTACGATGTCGTCAAGCAGATGTATCTGTCCCCCGACGAACGCATTGCGTGGTGCGAGAAGTACGGTGTCCCTCACGTCCCAGTGATTGCGCGTCACTTCAAGCCGTTCGACACGTTCGCGAGCATGGACGAGATGCTCGCCTACTCCGACGGTCTGACCGAGAACGGCAACCCACGCGAAGGGCTTGTCTATAAGCAGGAAGCGTCTGTTCTCCATGCGGTCATGTTTAAGGTCGTGTCCAACAAGTATCTTCTGAAAGGGGAGAAGTAGGATGGAAGCGTCCTGCCCACAGGATTCGTCTTGTGTTCTCCAGCAAACGTGGCGGAAGCGTGTCCATGCACGTCCAATATGAAATTGATTGAGGAACAATGAAAGCTGAAAAAGGATATTGGAAATGATTATTGGAATCATTATTGGAATCATACTGGTGGCTATTGCCGTCGGACTCGGAAATCTCATCTTCTGGTGCATGCTCAACTTCCTGTTCGGAATGGCTGTGAGCTACATGACATCCCTGTGGATGTATCTGCTCTCCAACACCATCTGCTTCATCATCGGTGCGTTCATGCGCGAATTGTTCAAATCAAGGAAATAAAGGAGCGTCGCAATGGATAAAGGAAAAAATGAAAATCGGTGCGACTGGGGCGTGTTGAAAGACATTCTCGGATGCGTGGCGTTTGTCGTTCTTGCCGTTGTTCTCATCGTGCTCGTGGTCATCACGTGCCTCGAATGGGCGTTCGACCAGTTCGGATTTCACTTCATGTTCTGGAAGATGGTGTCCATGTTGCTTGCGTTCGAGGTTTTCACCCTTCCCGCATTCATGGGAAGCTACGTGTCGTTCATCAGGAAAGTGAAGAAGACCGAAGTGGCGGAAGAAAAGAAAGAGGACGGCGAAGAGGAAAGATGCGTCCCGTTCAAGAAGGCGTTTTTCCGAAGCCTTGCCAAAAGATACCGTAACGACCCGTGGATGAAAAGTCTTCTTGTCGATGAAACTCCTGAGACGTTGCTCGGAATCCTCACTGGCGAAATTATCAGCAATACGGCTTTTGCGTTCGCGGTGTTCTCCGTTAAGACGTTCATGTTTGTGTATCTCCTGTCATCGTTCGGATGCAACTACGGGTTCTGGCACATGTTCCCAGTGGTCATCATCCTGTCGATGTTTTTTACCGACAGACCTTGCACTTTCGCGGCTGTGGTTTATGTGCTTTCCCTGTTTGGTGTAAAGCCAAAAGGCAATCAGCCGACCGTGGAAGGTTTGAAGACGGCTGATGTGACCGATATTATCGTCGTTGACAACCAGTTCGATAAAAAGACGGTAGAAGCGGTCGATAACGCAGTCAAAGGCGAGAAGAAGACTCTAGCTGAATTTGAACCGTTTGAGCAAAGGAACGAAGATGATGGAAAAGATTCTTAGATTCATAGAAGAAATCACGCTGTGCTATCACAATCATAAGAGAACCATCCAGCCTTGGATATATCTCGTGATTCTTTTCCTGTCCGTAGCCATGTGTCAAGATACGTTGAACAGGCATTTCAATCTTTCCCTGACATACTGGGACATGTTCGAAATACTTGTGGTGTTCAAAATCACCCATGAGGCGTGGTCTTACTTTGGTCCCTATTTCAGGGACAAGAAGGACGACGACGACCGATGACGATTGTCGGGACGATTTGCTCCGTAGCGACTTGAAAATATTCGGTCATGATTCATATTAGTATGGAAAGGGGCAAAAGATGTTCGAGGAGCTTACAGACATAGAACGCATACGGAAGGTCGTCCGTGGGAACGGCGGTGGCACTGGCGTGGCGGTATGGTGTCCAGGCGAAGAGACGCGGAAGTTCAAGATACGGAGACTCGACGTTCACATGGAAGCGGATTCTGCGAGAATCGTCGGAGTCGAGCTTGACATGCCGAAAAGCATCGCCATGAGTCTTGAGGCGTTGAAGGACGCGAGACTCGACGGCGAGACGTATTGGGTGAAGCCAGAAAAGGTCTATCGCAACAAAGGGGACTGCGCGAGGGCTGTCGCCAAAGAGCGCATCCATCATGTAAAGGAGAAGGTGAAGCGTGAAATAGAGAAGATTGACAGTCTTGATTCAAGCCTGAGCGGTTTGAAGACGGAGCTTGACTATCAGCAGAACCGCCTTGACCGAATGATGGCGGGGTACAATGGAAAGAAGTGGTTTCGTGGAAAACAATAGAAAAGGAGCATGACTATGTGGAAACTTTTTTTGCTTGGTATTATTATCATCGCCATCATCCCGCTTGCCATGAAGGGTTTGGAAAAAGGCTACAACTGGCTGACGAGCGAGGATGATGAAAAAAAGAAAAATGCGTCGGACGTGATTAAGGGAATCAAGGACGAGCAGTCGAGACTGGAAAAGGAGGCGAAGCAACGCGAAGCCGAGGCGAAGGAAGCGAAGGAGCAGGAGAGCAAGCTCGCTGCGTTCCTTGGTGGCTACCATGCCGACGGCGAAGAAAAAGCCGAAGAAGACAAATAAAGTAGTAGTTGTTGTAGTTAGTTGAAAAGTAAAAGTAAAAGTAAAAGTAAAAGTAAAAGTAAAAGCAAACCAAAGGAGTTCCGTTATGAGTAAAAAGCTTACTTTCCTGCTTGTGGGAATCGTCATCGCAGTCATTTTTGCTTGCGTTTCGTACAAGTCCTTGTTTGAGGTCAATGATGTCGCGCAGATTCAGGTCGTACAGAGTGTCCGTGGCAAGACGACCATCCGAAAGGAGCCTGGATTCTACATCAAGGCGTTCGCCTCTGTCTGGACTTACGACAAGACACGGCAGGTGGCGTTTTCCTTCGAGGAACAGGAATCCAAGGACAATGACGGCGCGGAAGTCTTCTTTTCCGACCGTTCCAAAGGCAAGGTCAGCTTCCAGATTACCTATGAACTGCTTACCGACAACGAAAGCGTACTGCGGATGCATGCCTTGGCAAAAGGCGACGACGATGTTCTCGACAAGCGTATCCTCGCCGTCCTGCGTGAAACCGCCATCTGCGAAGCGGGCAAATTCACCGCGACCGACGCATCGACGGACAAGAAAGGGGAATTTATCGAAGCCATCCGAAGCAAACTTCTGAACAACAAGGATTTCGAGGAAATCGGCATCAAGATTTCCCAGTTCACCATTACGAAAGTCTTGCCAGATGAAAAAACTGTGGCGGCGTTCGAACAGGCTCGTGAAGCCGAACAGCAGAAGCGTATCGCCGAAGTTCAGGAAGCCAAATTCGTGATGGAGAAGAAAAGGGTAGAGGCAGAGGCGGCGATGCAGATTGCCGAAGCCAAGGGTAAAGCCGAAGTCGAGAAGACTAAAGCCGAGACCGACGCAGAAAAGGAGAAGAAACTGGCTGAAATCGCTGGTGAGCAGAGGGTCGCCGTGGCTGAACTCGACAAGAAGGAAGCCGAAGCGAAAGCGCAGAAAGAAGCCGAAGTCGCGAAGATTGAGGCGCAGAAGCAAATCGACCTCGCGGAGTTGAAAGCCAAGGAAGAGATGGTCGAGGCTCAGAAGAAGATTGATGTCGCGGAACTGGCGAAGAAGGAAGCGGAAGTCGAAGCCGAGAAGCTCGCGTCCGTCGCAAAGATTGAAGCCGATAAGACGAAGAACATCGCCATCATCGAAGCCGAGAAGGAAAAAGAAGTCGCAATCATCGACATGAACGCCAAGAAGGAGCAGGCTCTTATCCAGAAGGATGCCGAAGCCACGAATCTTGAAATCGAGAAGCTGATTGCCGAACAGGTCGTCACGAAAGCCAAGGCTGAGAAGGAAGCCATCGAAGTCGGTGGCAAGATGTCCGAGAAAGACAAACTGACCTTGACGGTCGTGAACGAGACGAAGGTCAAGATTGCCGAAGCCATTGCCAAAGCCTTTAATGGACTGAAATTGCCTGGTGTCATGTACTTCGGCGGTGGATTCGGTGCCAATGGCGAAAAAGCCGTCGCTACAGCGGCGAACTACTTCGGCGACTTCATGAACCTGCTCACGGTTCAGAAAGCGACCGAACTTGCGAACCAGACTGGCAACGCCACGAAATGAGCAGGTTGTCCGAGAAAGACAAGTCAAGATACGTCAGCGGGAAGTTTCTTGTATGCATCAAGGGCTTCCCGCCGTTCGAGAAGGGTCGCTCCTACTGGTTGGAGTATGTCGGGCACGACACCTACTGTGGAAGGAGCGATAACATCCTGAACAAGAAAATACGCATCACGCCAGACGAGCTGATGGACAACTTCGGTGAAAGGGTCGTGGGCAGATGAGACAACATGGGCGCAAATCGGATTTGCGCCCATTTTTGTAGGGCATGGAGACTGGTTGTGACACGGAAGGAATACGCCGAGAAGTGGTGCAAGGAGTGCATGAAATGTCCGCATCTCATACTTCATCAATATTATGGCATGCCAAAAGACCCACGCGGGAACTATACGTGCTGTATATGGAGTGAAGAGAGGATGGATTTCATGCCGAATGATTCCACATGCGAGGCTATGACGAAAGTCATGGTCATGGACGCGAAGAACATCGGGAGGGAATGCCCGATGTACACGGAAAGACTCATGGAGCTGTACAATCTCGATGATTAGGGAATATCTTGAACATGCAAGGGAATTCTGGCGTTACAACCACGCCCACAGGAAGGCGGTGCTCGATGTCGAAAGGAAGTGCCTTGGTCATAACACGTTGCTGACGAGAATCCATGACCTCGACAAGTTCATCATGTGCCTCTTCTGCATACCAGACGAGGCGATTTCCAGAATCCACCGCATGCTGTCATGGCACCATCCGAACAACAAGGTGGGGTGGCTGAGGCTGGATGAGGCGATATTCGACTGGGAGTCGGCGAGGTTCACCAAGCCTGACAAGCCCCTGAACGCGAGGGACACATGCCTGAAATACTATCCTGAGCTGAAGGATGAGGTCATGAGGCGGTGCGACAAGTGGAATATTTGACGTGGTTCACTTGAAATCCATCGTTCATGCATCATATTATTGATGTTCGGAAAAGATGTCTTCAAAGGATTGGCATGAAAAGAAGGTTCGGGATTTGCATGAAATGCTCCGAGTTCGAGAAGGTGAAATGCTTCTCGAACCGATACTTCTGCTCGCAGGAATACAGGGAGAAACAAGAGCGTGGCGATTGGCGACTCGACTTCAAGGAGATTCTGATTGGCAACTCGCGCAACCAGTTCAAGAATCTGGAAGTCCCGAAAGGCTGTCTTTTCATGACCGAGTACAAGATGATGGAATGGAACGGAGATGAAAAGGAAACTTGATATTTGCAGGAAATGTCCGCGCTATTCGAAGGCGAAGACGTTGGGGACGAACATGAACATCTGCATGAGGGCTGATTTCACAGACCATCCCGAAGGTGCGATAGGCATCACCGTCGCGTCGGTGGACGGGACAAGCGGGATATATGTCCTACAGACCGACAGGGATTTCGAGGACGAGGAAATCACGGTCAAATGCGATTTCTACACGGAGTACTGCATGAACGAATGGAACGGGGACGATGAAGAAAATACGTGAGGTATGCGGTCAATGCGGCGATTTCGTTATTGAGTATTTCGCCAAGTTCTACTGCGCAAGAAAGGCAGACGAGATAGTATCCCCTGCAAGTTCCATACATGAGTTCCTTCGGAAAAGCGTCCCGAAGAACTGCTCGATGTACGCTGAACATTGCATTGCGAACTGGAACAAGGATGATGAAAAGAAAGCCTGAGATTTGCGACTGTTGCAAGCAGTTCGTAGCCTACAAGGGGAATGGGAAATGGAGTCCTCCTTATTTTTTCTGCATGAAGACGGGAGAGGCGTTCATTCATCTTACAAGCAGGGAGGAATTCTTTGAAAGGGAAGTCCCAGAAGAATGTGTCTTCCTGACGGAGCAGAAGTTGACGGAGTGGAATGAGGATGAAGGAATGGAACAGAGGCATAAGAAGGAAGATGCGCATCTGTGAGACTTGTTCTGAATTCAGAAGGACGGTAAATGAGGGTTCGGAGGAGTTCTGCTGTCTCAATGGTGATAGCTGGTATATTAAAATCTGGCGTGAATTGATGTACTACGAGCTTGTGGATGTTCCGAGCACTTGCAAATGCAAAGTGGAATACCTGATGATGGATTGGAACAAGACCGAATGAAGAAAAATGACGACACAAATGCGGAGGACTCGCTGAGAAGCATCGACATCTGCCTCAAGTGCGAATGCTTCTGCAACAAGAAGGGCGAGTACGCATGCACGTTCTCGGCGAGAGACCTGCTGTTCCACGGGACGGAGCCGACCGTCAATCGGTACGAGAGCCTCAAGGTTCCAGAGTACTGCATGTTCAAGATGGAGCATCGTTTAGACCGATGGAACAGGGATGACGAGAAGAAGGATTAGGATTTGCATGCACTGCCCTGAATTCGAGAAACTCGGAAGTTCGGAATGCATGTGCTGGATTGCCGACACCGACGAGACGTTCTTCGGCGTGTACTATGTCAAATATGGGGAGAGGGACTATGAAAAGGCAAAAATCCCAGACGGTTGCCATTTCAAAATGGAGCAGGACATGACGGAGTGGAACGATGACAAGAAAGCTTGAGATTTGCAGGAAGTGCGACTCGTTCGAGTGCGTCAAGAATACAGCCGAAGTGAAGTACATGGGGAAGAGGCTCTACACATGCCACAAGGACAAGCGGACAAGGATGGGGTACTGTTTTGACAAATGGTGCTCTCAGGAGAAATTCAAGGAAGGCGACATTCCGAAGGGATGCCCGTTCCATGTGGAGCAGAAGATTTCCGAGTGGAACAAGGACGGTAAGGAATGAACAAGAACTACGAGGTCTGCAAGTCGTGCAACATGTTCTATGCTTGCAGGACGAACGAAGGCAAGAAGTTGCTTTACTACGGATGCATCAACGACGAGAGTCCAGCGAAGGAGATTGGGTTCAGCGAAGAGCATGTCAGGAAGATTTTCGAAGGGTCTGAAGTCTCCAAGGACTGCCATCTCAGGACTGAACAGTGCCTCCAGAACTGGAACGGGAATGAGAAGAAAGTATAAGATATGCAGGGATTGCGAGCATTTCCAGCCAGACATGAAATATTCGAGGCTAGACCCGTGCCGTCTGACGCGGGAGGTCCCGTGGAAGAAGACGCGGAAGCTGGAAGTCCCGAAGAACTGCCCGATGTACGCCGAGTATTGCATCATGGATTGGAACAGGCACGATGGAAGGGATTAAGAGGAATCTTGAGATTTGCAGGAAATGCGACTGGTTCAAGAATGTCGGCATACTTGGCGGGATGTACTACTGCATGCTGTCTGGGAGTCTCATGGAAGGCTACTCGTTTGAAGACGGGCGACATTTCGTCAAGCTGAACAGCTTTTTGAAGACCGACTGGGATAACCAGGACATACCCGATTGTTGCGAGTTCAAGGCTGAGCATTGCGTCATGGAATGGAACGGTGATGAAAAGGAGAACGACGATGGACGAAGGTCAGAACAGTAGTCTCGATTCGCCAATTACCCAGAAGAGGGACATTGATATATGCAAGCAGTGCAATGAATTCAGGCGGTACGACTGGATTTGGTTCTACAAGTATCGGTGCAGTGGCTACGACCTTGAGGCGAAGAAGGAATGGCAGTACAAGGAGCTTCTTGTCCCAAGGAAGTGCGAGATGAAGATGGAGTACAAGCTGAAGGAATGGAACGAAGGTGAATGAAAAGGGATTGGGAGACTTGCAAGAAATGCATGTTCTTCGACGTGGTGATGGTCGAGAATGGTCTTCCCGTGCTACGTTGCACGAAGGACGGGAACGTGTCCAACTGGACCAGGGTTGACCGAAAAGCCAGTTGGAATGAGCTTGACATGCCGACGGAAGGGTGCTTCTGGGACAAGACGAAAGGGAACAAGGGGATGGAAGTCGTGAGGGACGATGACAAGGCTGGCAAGTTGAACAACGTCAAAGCCATCGGAGCGTTGCCGAAGAAAACGGATGACAGGAAAAAGATATACAGGGATATAGAGGTATGCCAGTCATGCGAACATTTCAAGAGGAAAATGACGCAGGAAAGCGATGGAAAGGAGCGTGAGTGCTATGCCTGTGAAGCGGACAGGATAAAAGTCGGGTGGATGGACAAGGCAATCTACGAGCATGAATATGCGGATTCCGCCACATGCCCTTTCTTGACAGACCTGAAATTCGTGTCGTGGAATGACGACGGCGAAAAAGAGGATTCGTTCAAGGCGATGAGGGAAGAGCAGATACGCAAGAGCCATGAAAGGATTCTGGAAAGCAAATCGAACGAGATTCATAATACCAAACAAAAAAGGAAAGAAAAATGAAAAGGGATTTCAACATCTGCAAGAACTGTGAAAAGCTCCTCACGTCGTACTTCGTCTTCGCCGACGATGACGAAAAGAAGGAAAACGTCTCCCACGCATGCGTCCTGATGGACGACATGCCGATGGAATGCGAGAAGTTCCACGAACATGACATTCCGAACAACTGCCCGTACCGCACGGAGCACTGCATCAACGAATGGAATGGCGATGAAAAGAAACAGGACGATTTGCAGGCAGTGCCCGCATCGAATTAAGTGGCAAGGCTACTCGCATATCAAGGAATCCGAGTACTTCTGCAACCGCAACTACAGGGAATTCGACCACAAGGCGTTCAGGAATTGGCACAGGATGGATGTACCTCCCCTGTGCCCTTTCCGCATGGAGCACAAGTTGTCTGAATGGAACGATGAAGAGAAGGCTTGATATTTGCAGGGATTGCCATTGCTTCAAGAAGTGGAAGGTCATCCCTTGGGAAATGAAGAGGACGGACCACCACTACCATTGCCATGACGATGCGGACAGGAAAAACTACCGTGCGCTGTACGAGTGCATCCACATCGACGAATGGGAAAAGAGAGACGTGCCGAGTTACTGCGTGTACTACGCCGAATACTTGATTGAGGAATTGAACGGATGAAGCGCAAGCTGAAACTCTGCGGGCAATGCGCGAGGATGTTCGGCAAGTTTGTCGCGAAAGACGGAAAGGAATACTGCTCCTGCGGTTGCGAGGCTTTTACGGATGCGCAGAACAAGTCCATCCGTTACTGCCCGTCGTACTGTAGCGACGCATGGGAGACGATTGACTTGCCTGCTGGCTGTTTGCTTTACGCGGAATATTTTGTGACGGAGTGCAACGATGACGGAGAGACCGAAGAGAGACATTGACATCTGCTCGAAATGCAAGAGGTTCATGATTAGAGACTCCGACGCGATGTTCCCTATGGGCTATTGGTGCAAGTTCGAGTACGGGGAGAATGTTCTCCGTAATCCAAGATTCCTCGAAAAAGGCGTATATTCCGAGCAACTTGTCCCAGGCAACTGCCCGTATGAGACGGAACACAAGATTTCAGACTGGAGCAAACCATGAAATTCGGCAAAGACAAGCCTATAAGAGTGATGAGGGATGGAGAGCAGGAAATCCCTGACGGGGAGCCGATTATCGGGAAGCTCAAGGTTCACGGCGAAGGCGTGAAGGGCACGGTGCTCTCATACGGGGAGTAC
>Ga0247610_10000790_pt1 | contig 42742 bp, 38 predicted proteins | sample 174DNAGHGhighgp2_FD_193483 | JGI IMG/M metagenome (GOLD analysis project Ga0247610, IMG submission 193483) | Sheep rumen microbial communities from Palmerston North, Manawatu-Wanganui, New Zealand - 1742 DNA GHGhigh gp2 | ecosystem: Host-associated > Mammals > Digestive system > Stomach > Rumen...
CGCCTTATTTCTGAGTAGGAAAATATCGTGAAGAAAACGTTAAAAAATTCAGACTGTTTGAGCGAAGCGAGTTTCTGAATTTTAGTTTTCTGAACGATAAATTTTCCGTTAAGCTCAAAAATACAGCGGCGGCGTTTTTTAGCTTCGCTGATTTTGCTCTCGCTCGGATAAATTTAAGCAAGCTTAATTTATCGCTCGCTTATTCGCAAAATTGTTTCGTTTTTTTTTCGCTGCAGAAAAAAAATGAAAATAAATACACTATTAAATCTTTCTTTTTATCCATATTTCAAATAAGTAATTTGTATCTTTACAAAGATACATTATATTCACATAAGATTTATACTTATAAAATGCAACTAAACTTCTTAACAAAAATATTCCTCGAAAGTAAATCTCTTTAGCTTTCTACCCACACCATCCTTCTCGATCGAGATTCCGATAACCAATGGCTTCTTGAATATGATGCACCAAAACGTCTTCCGACTCCTCCAAATCGGCAATGGTACGGGCAACCTTCAATATACGATCATAAGCTCGTGCCGATAAATTCAATCGTTGCATCGCATTTTTCAATATCGCCGCTACCTCATCAGAAAGATGCACATACTTACGCAATAATCGCGAACTCATTTGGGCATTACAATAAATTCCTTCATAGTCGGCAAAACGCAATTCCTGAATTTTTCGTGCTTTTATTACACGCTGACGGATAGACTCACTATTCTCAACCTCCACCGTCTGCGATAATTTCTCAAACGAAACAGGCACAATCTCTATATGAATATCAATACGATCCAACAAAGGTCCTGATATACGATTCATATACTTCTGCACCGCTCCAGGCGGACAAACACACTCCTTCTCAGGATGATTGTAAAATCCACACGGACAAGGATTCATCGACGAAACCAGCATAAATCCAGCGGGATATTCTATCGAAAACTTAGAACGCGAAATGGTAATTTTTCTATCCTCCAAAGGTTGTCTCAATACCTCCAAAACCGTTCGTTTAAACTCTGGCAACTCATCTAAAAACAACACCCCATTATGAGCCAAAGAAATTTCTCCTGGCTGTGGAAATGACCCTCCTCCCACCAATGCCACATCACTGATGGTATGATGAGGAGCCCGAAATGGTCGCTGATACATCAATGAGGTATTTTTATCCGTCTTACCTGCCACTGAATGAATTTTTGTAGTCTCTAAAGCCTCATATAATGATAATGGTGGTAAAATAGTAGAAATACGCTTCGCCATCATCGATTTCCCAGCTCCTGGAGGACCAACCATAATAATATTATGACCACCTGCCGCTGCCACCTCCAATGCTCGCTTCACATTTTCTTGACCTTTTACATCCGAAAAATCCACATCAAAATGATTCACTCGTTGATAAAATTCCTTTCGGGTATCGACTATTATAGGCTCTAATTTTATCTTATCATTAAAAAAATCAACAACTTGCGTAATATTACTAACACCATACACATCCAAATTATTCACCACCGCCGCTTCACGACCATTCTGCTCAGGCACTATCAGTCCCTTAAATCCCGCCTCACGTGCCTTAATCGCAATAGGCAAAATCCCTTTAATAGGCAACAAACTACCATCTAACGACAACTCTCCCATCAATAAATACTGATCAAGTTTGTCGGTTTTGAGTTGCTCGTTGGCTGCCATAATTCCAATCGCCAACGGCAAATCATACGCCGAACCTTCTTTACGAATATCAGCTGGTGCCATATTAATTACCACTTGCATACGGGGCACTTTATACTTATTGAACAATAACGCCGAATATATTCGCTCGTGACTTTCTTTCACGGCATTATCGGGTAAACCAACTAAGAAAAATTTGATTCCTTGCGATACATTTACTTCTATCGTTATCACTATCGCATCTATGCCTTGAACTGCGGCACCAAAAGTTTTAACTAACATATATGTGTGTTTATTTATTTTTTCTAAAAATCTAGACTAATACATCTCTTATCTGACTCCTGTTTCTCCCTTTTTATCTTCACCTACACTCAATAATTTATGTCCAAATCGACAAGAAAAGCACCTTTTCTCATCGCAATAAACTTTATACAACTGAATAAGTGCTTGTGTGTCGTAAGCATTTTGAGGCATAAATCCTGCTCTCTTCCAATATTGAATAATGTGATTATTTTCAGGAGGAATACATTCTAATAAATCTATCGTCAATGACTTTAATCGCTCATTATCATGCAATTTCCCATATAAAAATAAAATAGGGACTATGGTATTGATGCATATTATATTAATGGCATTTTTACCTAACGATTTTTTATGCTTCTCCGATTTTTTCCCGAAAGAATAATGCCTTTCCCAATACGCTGAAGGCTCAATTTTTAAATACTCATAAATATTTTTTAAATATGGATTTTGAATGATTTTTGAAAACAACTGACTCGACTGATACACCAACTGAGCCAACTGAGCAATTCGAATTTGAGGAAAATTATTCGGATGAATACGCAACATTTTCCAATAATGTTTCTCAATAGGAGTTAACCCAAATTTACAACGTAAATAAGCATATTCTTTCTTTAATTTCTGATAATAATCATCTTTCAAATCATCGTTAAGGTAACCAGCTTGACCAAAAAACAAAGCTTCTATTTGAAACAAATCGTTTTTATGTTTACATAAATAACTCATTGGTAATGATTTAGCCAATAATTCAAATGGCTGACTATTGACTGAAAAACCAAAATTTTTGGCTAACATGATGTAGAAGGTTTCTTCCCAATTGTTTTTGTTTTCATTCAAATAATGCTGAATTTGTCCACACTTTATTTCCAATCGCTCCACCACTAAGGCATTTAACCATGAAGTTTTGATAATATCAGGTAAATCGAAAAGTTTTGATGAACAGTGAATAGGTGTCTGTGAAATCTCTTTATAGCGAGCCTCTATATGTGGAGGTATAGTTACCTGAACCTGCATAATTTCTTCTCCATTTCGATTGAAAATAGGTGTGTCTATTATCGTGGAAACATTGAGTATCACATTGTTATAAGCGGCATCTTGAGTGTGATGATGTTTATTCCAATCACTCGAAGCTATATGAATTTCCACATTGCCTGCCCAAATTGTTTCACCAATTTTGATTTTGGCATTAAAAAAATCTGGTCCTGCATTGGTATTTTCTTTCCCTACATCAATGATTTGTATCTTCTCATTATGATTAGAAATGAGAGCTGTCGTGTCAAATAACTTGTTCTTCCAAACAAATTGGAGAATTTTTTCTTTCATAATAATGTGGCTTTAAAACGTTGCAAATATATAGAAAGTTTTTAAACATGAACAAAAAAAAATACTTTACAATAGGGAAAATTTTTAAAAATATATGTGATTTGAAATAATTATTTTTTTTATACTTTTGCACTCGAATCTGGATTTCGCAATTAATAATGCTCGAAATTCTTCCCTTATTCTATTCCCTAATAAGAGAGTTTGTAGCGCATTGTGGCAAACATTAGTTTTGTCCGAGCCAAAGGTGGTTCATTATTCGTATTTCCAAGGGAAGGAAAGCGTATTAATGGTTTTATTACGAATAATGAATACTAAAATAATATTTTATCTTTTAATGAACAATCACAAGTTTTTTTGTGCCCTGGCTATCTTTATGATAACTGGGGTAAGTTGCTGTGTACCTATATGTGCACAGCAGAAAATGAGTCTGCAATCGCTTTTTGACCTTGCTGACAAACAAAGTCAGTGCATAAAGATTAGCGAAATTGCTTTGAAAGCTGCAGAAGAGGAAGTAGCATCGGCAAAATCGGCATTACTGCCAAGTGTTGAATTTAATGTGCAAGGCTCTTACATTGGCAATGCTTACCTAATGTCAAGAGGGTTTTCCACCAATGGCACTACGGAATATATAGTTCCTGGTTTGGGTCCCCAGCAAATAGCCAATGGCAAACAGTCAACCCCTCATTGGGGAAATAGTTTCATGGTACAAGCAAGTCAGGTAATTTACGCTGGTGGTGCCATACGTTCAGGCATTGAACTAGCAAAAATGGGACAACAAATGGCCGAACTCAATATGGAAAAAAACCGTCAGGAAGTACGCTTTCTGCTTGTAGGTTATTACCTCGACTTATATAAATTACAAAATCAATCGCAAGTAATAGCCAAAAATATTGAGTTGACAGAAAAAGTGATAAGTCAGATGAAAGCACGCAGAGAACAAGGGACTGTATTGAAAAACGATATCTTACGATATGAACTACAACTGCAAACTCTTCAACTCTCAAAAGTGCAATTAGACGACGCTCAGTCCATCATTCGTCATCAAATAAATACCTTATTACATCTGCCTAAGGAAACTATTTTTGATATAGACACACAATCACTTGACGAGGAAAGTCTTGCTCTGAACACAATTATCACGGAAGAATTATGGCAACAAGAAGCAGCAGAAAAAAACATCTACATTCGTCAAGCTTCATTAGCCACAAAAATATCTGACCAGAATATCAAAAATGTTCGTGCAGCTTCACTACCATCATTAGCCGTTGTTGTCGAAAATAATATGATTGGGCCTTATACTTCCGACCTAATACCTAAAAATGCCAACGTCAATGTGTGGTTTATTGGTATTGGTTTAAAATACAACTTATCAAACCTTTGGAAAAACAAAAACAATATCCGTAAAGCAAAATACGAAAGTACCCAATCACAAGAAAATATGCAGTTGACACGTGAGAACGTAGAGAATAGTGTACAAGCCAACTATACCAATCTACTAACAAGTTCAGTAGAAGTAAGTACACAGGAAAAACTAATGGAACTTGCCAATCAAAACTATATGGTAGTAAAAAATCGATATGATAATGATCTGGCATTGCTAACCGAAATGCTCGATGCTTCAAACATGAAACTCACTGCCGATATGGCTTTGGTTAACGCTCGCATCAAAATGTTATATAATTATTTCAAATTAAAATATATTACCAATACACTATAAAAATGGAAAAGAACAAAATATCTACTTATGTATACAATGCTATTGTCATACTCTGCTTGGTTTGTGGTATCTGTTACGTTGCAAATCAGTTCTTATATTTTGGAGGTGGTGAAGTAACCGATAATGCTCGTGTATGTCAAAATATTGTACCACAAAATTGCCGAGTACTTGGCTTTATACGTGAAGTTCGTTTTTCAGAATTTCAAGAGGTTAAGAAAGGTGACACGCTTGTCATTATTGATGATGCTGAGTTTCGTCTTCGCCTTGCTCAAGCAGAAGCAGACCTTATTCGTGCCGAACAAGGTTCGAAAGGCACAGCAAGTAGTATCAACACCACAAAAACAAGCATCAGTGTTACAGAAGCAAGCATAGAAGCAGCTCGAGTGCAGATGGAAAATGCACAAAAAGAAGATGCCCGCTTTCAAAAATTACTACAACAAGAGGCTGTCACTCAACAACAATATGATCATGTTCATACTGAATATCTAAGTGCCAAAGCCAGATACGAACAAGTGTTGTGTTCACGCAACACACAATCTGCTGTTGTAACAGAACAAGGACATTATCTCTCAGTATCAGAAGCTACCATCGAAGTGGCAAGAAATCAAGTGGAAATTGCCCGACTTAATCTGTCTTATTGTTATATCATTGCCACTTGCGATGGCGTAGTAGGCACAAAAGATATTCATGTAGGTCAATTGGTTAACCCTGGTCAGACTATGGTCAGCATTGTTGATAAACATGAAAAATGGGTAGAGGCAAACTTTCAAGAATCACAAATGCCAAACATAAAGGTTGGCGATAAAGTAAGCTTTACTGCCGATGCTGTTCCTAATGTTAAATTTACAGGAATAGTAGAATGCATCTCTAATGCTACAGGAAGTGCTTTCTCTTTAATTCCAATTGATAATGCAACAGGCAATTTTGTAAAGGTAGAACAACGTGTTACTGTACGTGTAAAGATTGACACGTGTGATGAACTGAAGGAACTTCGTGGAGGTTATAATGTTGTATGTAAAGTAGAATAGTAATGGGAAAATTAACAGAATTTCTAATGAAGGCACCACCGCCACCTCCTAATATGGGTTTCTATATGCCCATGATGAAGGAATGGGTGCCTCGACGCATACAACCTTGGATTTACGTTGTTACGGCTTTTTGTTTTCAGTTCTCGGGAGGCGTCTATTTAGGTGCCCTCGACGAAATTCGTGGCACCACTAACTTTATGATTGAAGATGTTATGTTTCTACTCTATGCCTCTCTTGCAGGCATGGCGGTATGGTTTCCTATGTTGTTTCGGATGAAGTTCCGCTTCACCAATCAACAATTGTTGTGTACCTCAGCAATAGTTATAGGCATCTGCAATCTTATCACCATGCATTGTCAATCAATGCCAATACTTGTTATCGTATGTTTTATAGCTGGTATTGCTAAAATACAAGGGACTTTTGAATGCATGAGCAACATTCAGTTATGGATTACACCCAAACGAGACTTTGCCGTATTCTTCCCTGTTCTCCACATCATACTACTTACTGCCATAGTAGGCGGAGGATTGAGTGCCGCATGGATAGCTCACCATTTCACATGGCAAATGATACACGTATTCACCATAGGAACCATGTCGTGTGTATTATTTATGCAATTAGTGTTTTGCCAACCATTTTGTCCTATGCCACAACGACTATCATTAAAAGGAACTGATTGGCAGGGAGCTTTGCTCATCTGTATTACAATGTTGTTACTCTCGTATATCTTGGTTTATGGCGACTACTATCGATGGTTTTCTAATCAACATATCCGAATAATCGGGGCTTTTACCCTCATCTTTGCAGCACTTACTTTTTACCGACTTATTCACAACCGATACCCTTACGTTGAATTAGGTCTGCTGAAATGCCGCAATGTAGTTCCTATAATCATAGTAACCTTTTTCGCCGAATTAGCATTTGGTGCCGAACATACGCTTGAAGAAATACTTTACACCAATGTCGTTGGACTTGAAGAACTAACCAAGGAATTTCAATATATGTGGGCACTTCCAGGAATGTTTCTTGGCATCGGTCTTGATTTATATTGGCTAAAACTACACAAATGGAAGATATGGAAATTGATAGGCATCGCTTTTATGTCAATAAGTGCTTATGCCGTATTAATGTACACTACCATTGGCATAGATGTAAACATTGAACAATACAGATTAGCTATCATACTAAGAGGTTTTGGTTATGGCATCTTAGCACCGACTCTGATGTGGGCACTTGATGAATCAGTACCAAGTCTGGAAAGATTCTTCATGGGATTATTCGTCTTTAATATCATACACATGTACTTAGGCGGGGCTATGGGCTACGGTTTCTACAGCACCATCTTCTCACATTTCCTAAACGAAGATATGGTACACTATAGTAAACTTATGACACTCACATCACTCGATCTCACCCATTTCGACTTCAGTAAATTTATGAGTAGCACATACCTTCATTCAATGATGCTTGTTGCAATAAAGCAAGTTTATGGCTATGTTATCTGGTTCTCTTTAACTTTAGCTGCCATTTTCTTATTGTGTGATATCCCAGCTGTACGAACCAATATTCGCAAAATACCACTATGGCCAGTATTTGCAATAAAATATCTGGCAAGCAAAAAAATATACAAACATAAGTAGTAAATTACTCTTTTCGCACAGAAAAGACTAAAAACTACTCATATATGTTTATACCATCATAACAAAAGAGCTGAACTATAACTACATGGATTTCAGCTCTTTTTTAATATTACAAAAATTAAATATGATTATCCTTCTATTTAATATAAATGACTAATATTTAACAAGTTAATTTCCTATTTCAAAACAACTACCAATTTATATCGTTTCGTTTCTCCATTGTCTAAACGTATCTCTATCCATACAATATAAGGACCCACATCCGCCAACACGCCATTATCCTTAGAACCGTCCCAATAAATAACCCCTTGTGTTCCTAATAAATCGGTAAAACTTTTTTGTTGCCTTCCTACGGCATCAAAAATACGAACCGTCGCCACAGCAGCTTTTTCCGTAAGGATATAATTAATACGCAATAAATCTTCATCACCATCACCATTGGGTGTAAAGACTTGATTCTCATACCAAAATTCTTTTTTACCTTTCTCTTGGGTAGATTCAAAATATTGCGAATTCTGATACCCTGGTGTCGCATACCCTACCAACTCTGCCGCCGAAGTCCACGACGTTTTATTCGCCCCACTCCAATCAGGATTAATCTTTTCCAACGAAACGCCTTTAGTATCCGACAAAAGGGAAATATGCATTTTATCATCATAAATCATCCTATCAATAATCGTAGCATCACGCTTCACCAGCGCCAACGTTCCCTCTTTTTGATTAATAAACGACAACGACATTTCGATGTATTTTACCCCATCAAATAGCGAATATGTTTGCTCAAAATTATCCATCTTATATACCAAAACTACATATTCGTTAGGAAATATAAGGGTCGAATTTTTAGTTATTGAATATGATCTATCTAACTTATTATCAACGATATTGGTAAGCAACAGATGAGACAAATCGACTATTTTATCCGAACGGTTATATAATTCAACAAACTTACTTCCCTCCGTTTCGGCATTAAAAAGCAACTCATTTATTACTACATCCTGCACATCCAATTCACTTGGAATCGCAAGTTTTACCTCATCATTTAACTCATTTCCATCCAAATCTCTTAAATGTACGAGTGATATTTCATACAAAACACCTTCACGAATAGGGTGCTTCAAATGACAAATCATTTCCTTCCCTTTAGGCAAAATAACTTCCACCGAATCGATTTCAATTTGATTGGATTTATAATTGCTAATATTGCATAAATCACTTATTTTCATTGGTTTAGAAAATTCTAAACACACATGCAAACAATCAATAACCCCCACTTTTACAACTTCTGGAAGGAAATTATTGGGGTTAGTATCAGCAACTGAATTAGACTTACCTGGTGTGCCTCCTTGCTTATTTTGAGATGCCGACCAATTATCTGAGGTCTGATTAAAATTATCCAAATCAATACACTCCAACGACCAACCACCTTCACTTCTAAACGAATCGGAATACCACGAAGAAGAGTATTCCGTCCAACTTACAATCTCCTCTTCTTGATTATACAGAGTTAACAACTTTCCTTCATTTGCCAAAGCAGGAAATGAGCTAACTACCACACAACGAGCTAATTGACTCATCTCTACATAAGCCTTCTCGGCACATAGAACCACATATTCGTGGGCATAGATAATCGAATCAGGCAAAGCAAAACGCTTATCACCATAACCCAATTGAACATTTTTAAGATGAATATTTTTATCTGAACGATTGTAAATTTCCATGTATTCATAAGGAGGCAATCCCACTTCTGGAGTAGGTCTTACCATCAATTCTGAAAAAACCAAATCACCAAAATGAGGTATTATTAAAGTCTTTATAGGAAAAAAATCCTGACCCGCAACGTTCAGGTTATCAAACAAATACTTATCTTTTCGCGTCTCTGTGTACTTACAAAAGTATCCACAAAAAGAACTGGTCTGCACCTCATCATCGACACAAATACCTTCCAAGGTATAAGACTCTTCCGACTCTAATTTTGAATATAAAGCAAATTCACCAGAAAGCGAACGCGTTAATTTGACCGAAAACCGACAAGTTGCTAAATCTAATCGTTTGGAAGTACCAGTAATAAGTTTTGTTTTATTACTTCCCAACTGTCTATACAACGAAATCTCATCGTTTGTTCCTCCCATATAAACGTAATATCCATCAAGTTCGGAAGAAAAATTCGATTGATTACTCATGACATAAAAACAGCAGTAATTGCTTGAGCTTGGATTAAAATACATTTCTACATCCGTTTCCCACACCGCATTGGCTACAATTTTTGATTCAAAATAAGCACTGCTTTCTCCTGCTGCAGAAGCGTTTAACTGAAGTTTTTCATCGTCAGAAATAATAAAATCAGGATAATTAAGACTGGTAGAAATAGCAAAATTTTCTTCGAAATTGGCGAGTGCTAATAAATTTATTGCGTAAAAAATAAAAAACAACGCAATTTTTCTTATCATATTCATTTAATTAAAATAATTTATGTGTACTTTTGTGTGCGAATTTTTACGATTGCGAAAATAGAGATTATTTTATTAACAAAAAACTAAATACATCAAAAAAATGAATGTTGCTATAGTTGGAGCCAGCGGAGCTGTTGGCCAAGAATTCTTAAGAGTTCTCGATGAACGTAACTTTCCTGTTACTGAATTATCACTTTTTGGTTCGTCACGCAGTGCAGGAAGCACCTACGAATTTAAAGGTAAGAAATACACAGTAAAGGAACTTAAACACGGCGATGACTTCAAAGGTATTGATGTAGTATTTACTTCAGCAGGAGCTGGTATTTCAAAAGAATTTGAAAAAGACATTACTAAATTTGGTGCTGTAATGATTGATAACTCAAGTGCTTTCCGTATGGATCCTGACGTTCCATTGGTAGTGCCTGAATGCAATGCAGAAGACGCTTTAAATCGTCCTCGTAACGTAATTGCTAATCCAAACTGTACTACTATCATGATGGTTGTGGTATTGAAACCATTGGAAAAAATCTCACACATCAAAAAAATCCATGTCGCTTCTTATCAATCGGCAAGTGGTGCAGGTGCAGCTGCAATGGCTGAATTGCAACAACAATACAAAGAATTGGCAGAAAACAAACCTGTTACAGTTAACAAATTTGCTTACCAATTAGCCTACAACGTTATTCCTCAAATCGATGTGTTTGTCGATAACGATTACACGAAAGAAGAAATGAAGATGTTTAACGAAACACGCAAAATTATGCATTCAGACGTTAAATGCTCGGCTACCTGCGTTCGTATTTCTTCTCTTCGTTCACACTCTGAAGCTGTTTGGATCGAAACAGAAAAACCTATCAGCGTAGAAGAAGCTCGTAAAGCTATTGATGCGGCTGAGGGCATTACTCTACAAGATGACCCTGCTAACAAAGTTTATCCTATGCCTTTGTTTACTGGTGGAAAAGATGATGTTTATGTAGGTCGTATCCGTAAAGATTTGGCTAATGAAAATGGGTTGACTTTCTGGCTTTCGGGCGACCAAATCAAGAAAGGTGCTGCTCTTAACGCTGTTCAAATCGCTGAATACCTTATCAAGGTTGGTAATATTAAATAAGGTAAGCTCTCATAACATTGAGGTTTTCATAACTTTACATACAAGGCGGACAAAAAGTCCGCCTTATTTTATAAACAAGAAAAACTACCGAGACAAATCTCAGTAGTTTTTCTTTTATTGAAATAATCGAGTACTTAAATATCTATCCCCACTATCGGGCAAGAGTACCACGATGTTTTTACCTTTATTCTCTGGCCGCTTCGCCAACTCTACAGCCGCCCAAGCCGCTGCTCCCGAAGAAATTCCTACCAATACGCCTTCTTTCTGACCTATCATTTTCCCCATTTCAAAAGCATCTTCGTTGGTTACAGCAATAACTTCATCATACACTTTCGTATTCAAAATAGTAGGCACAAATCCCGCTCCTATACCTTGAATCTGATGAGGTCCCGCTTGTCCTCCCGATAGTACTGGCGACGACGCTGGCTCTACAGCAACCACCTTTATGTGAGGATTTTTTGATTTCAAAAATTCCCCTACACCTGTAATGGTCCCCCCAGTACCAACAGCCGACACAAATATATCTACCTGACCATCAGTATCTTGCCAAATTTCTGGACCAGTGGTCTTCTTATGAGCATTAGGATTCGCTGGATTTTCAAATTGACCAGCAATTATACTATTGGGAATTTGAGCCGACAACTCTTCTGCTTTAGCAATAGCTCCTTTCATTCCCAACTTTCCATCACTTAAAACCAATTCGGCTCCGTACGCTTTCATCAATGTCCGACGCTCAGCACTCATCGTATCGGGCATCACTATTATTACCCGAAGTCCACGAGCTGCCCCCACAAGTGCTAATCCGATACCTGTATTCCCCGACGTCGGCTCTATAATAACCGTATCTTTTGTGATCTTTCCTGCCGCAAACGCCTCATCAATCATATTCTTAGCCACACGGTCTTTCACACTCCCCGCAGGATTTAAAAACTCCAATTTGGCTAATATCGTCGCTCCCAAATTATTTATTTTCTCTATATGAGCCAACTCCATAATCGGTGTACCACCAATTAGTTCTTCTGATGATTTATATATTCTTGACATAACTTTTTTTTTACAAATTTAAAAAAAGTTTTTACTATGTGTCATCTACAAATCATAATTATTCCTTACAAACGTTGATACATATTTCCTGGTAAACACTTGATATAACCATTAAATTCCATATTGATAAGCATAGAAGATAATTGAGAAACTGATTTTTGTGTTATAATCGACAACTGATTGATATTCATCGTTTTATTATCTTTAAAATAACTATACAAATCTTCCTCTTCAGCCGTCATAGGAAACATTATCGTCGGCTGTTCATTCTTTGCTTTTTTTGTTTCTACATTCCACCCCAATATATAATCCAAATCATCTACCGACGCTATCATAGAGGCTTTATTGGTACGAATTAATTTGTTACACCCTTCTGAAAATTTATCATTCAAACGACCAGGCACCGCAAACACTTCACGATTGTACGAACTCGCTAATTCTGCCGTTATCAACGAGCCTCCTCTCGAACCCGACTCTATCACAATAGTAGCACAAGAAATACCCGCAACAATACGATTACGACGAACAAAGTTTTGTCGATCTGGATTTGTTTTACTCAAAAATTCCGTCACTAAACCTCCCTTTGTAAACATCTCTACAGCCGTAGAACGATGCACCAATGGGTATAACATATCCAATCCATGTGCCAAAACACCAATCGTTGAAAGTCCACATTTCACCGCTGTTCGATGGGCTGTTATATCCACTCCATAAGCCATTCCGCTTACAATACACGCATCGGGATGACGTTCGGCAATCTCCTCCACTAAACGAATGGTCTGAGCTTTCCCATATTCCGTAATATTACGCGTCCCTACTATCGATACCATTTTGGAACGATTATAATCAATATTTCCTTCACTGTACAACACTAAAGGAGCATCATCGCACTCTTTCAATAAAAACGGATAATCTTCATCAAAAAATGAAGTGGCTATTAGATTTTTCTTACGAATAAAATTCAACTCTTTTTGTGCCCTATCTAAAGCTAATTCACGTGATGAAATAATTTGTTTGGCTGTATTACTCCCAATATCAGGAATACGAGAGAATTCCCTTTCTTTATACAAAAATATTTTCTCAAGAGATTCTAAACCAACATAAGAAATCAGTAACCTTGACTTCGTTAATCCTACCCCATCTAACAAAGGAAGTGCAATGAGGTACAATAAATTTTCATTTTGCATCGATTCATTTTTTAATTATAATAACGAATGCAAATATACAACCAAAAAAATCAAAAATAAAATCTAAAATATCACAAGTTCGGGGATAAAAATATTTTTCTTGCAAAACTTCTATTACCGCTCCCAAAAATATGGCAAAAACAATAGAACCAATGTAAAGCCAAACTTCTCCTATATACTTTTTCTGACCATATAAAAGGGAGGCTACAAAACAAAAATACATAAGAAAATGCACCAACAAGTCAACTCGAAATGACCAGTGAGATGCCGCATTCTCTGGAATGGGAAAAAACGACAAAAAACACACCATCAACCATATTACCGTCGGAATAATATAAAGATGACATATCTTTTTCATAATTCTTTTTTTATTATAAATTTTCCTTAAAATAATCCACCACTCTTTGAAGCATATCTAAATTGTCACGACCATCAATATGATGCTTTTGATTAGAATAAAAATACGTATCAACGGAAATGTTTTTTTGCTTACAAGCCTCAACAAAATCGGTTGTATTTTTCGGCAATACTGTATCGTCCATTTCTCCATGGATAATTAGCAACTTCCCTGTTAAATCTTGAGCCCGTAAACTCAAATTAGTAGCTCCATATCCCTCTTTATTATCTTGCGGTGAACACATATAACGTTCGCCATACATTTTCTCATAAAGAGCCCAATTGGTAACTGGAGCCCCCGCAACACCAGCTTTACAAAAATTAGGATAATATGTCATCAAATTAATCGTCATATAGCCCCCAAAACTCCATCCGTGCACTCCAACACGATTGACATCTACGTAAGGCAAATCTTTTAAAAACTGCATGCCACAAAACTGATCGACCAAAGTAAGGTGTCCCATTTGACGATAATGCTCACTTTCAAATAGATAGCCTCTGTTACTACTGCCTCTACTATCCAAACTAAACACCACAAATCCACTTTGGGCCAAGACCAATTCTATCGATTTTGCACCACCAAACCAAGTATTTTGCACCAACTGCACATGCGGCCCCCCATACACGTATAATATCGCAGGATAACGCTTGTTTTTATCAAAATTAGTAGGCTTTATAATTCTGTAATTAAGCGTCTCTCCTTCAGAGGAAATAGTCCCAAATTCTACAGTAGGAACCTCATAATTTTTCAGAGGATTTTCTTCCGAATACAAAAGAGAAGTGACATTATCAGCAAGATTTATTTTCTCTATTTTTTTGAAAAAATCTATCGACGAATATTGGCATATCACCTCATTGGTAAGTTCGTTAAAAATAGCTTCATAGTTACCTTTTTCAGTAGAAATAATACGATTGACACCTGTACTCAAATTCAATACTTGAATACTCCGATTCATCGCCTCATCCGTTGAGGTTTGATACACAAAATAATCTTTATTACAGCCAATAATTTTGGTAACTATTGCCTCATTAGAATTTAGTCTATGACCATCTCTGTCTAATAAATTATTTTCGTGAAGAATAATAAAATTACCATTTAACAAAAAACAAGGAGGATTCTCAGGTTCTACATATTTTTTGCCTGAAATTGACATAACACAGGCCTTAAGATTTCCTCTATTTTCATAAACACACAATGTCCACAATGGCTTGTTTTCTTCTAATTCAGTCACATACAATTCACCATCTTTCCAAACCAAATTAGTATGATAACAACTTTTTCGTAAATCTAAAAATACGGTAGTTTTAAAATCGAAAACTCCCACCTTTACGTCTTGATTAGGTTCTCCAGTGAAGGGATATTTTATCACCTTAGGAAATGACCTTCCCTCCTTACGTTCAATTAATGTATAATTGGATACTTTAGATTCGTCCAAACGATAAAACGCTAATCGATCACTTTCGGGCGACCAATAAACGCCATGGTTTGTTCCATATTCATTTCGGTAAGGCAAACCTCCGTCTTGAGCTTTTGTATGATTTTCAATACAATAATCCTTATGTAAAAGAAAATCGTAAACATGTAACACATGACCAATACAATAGGCAACTTTAGAAAAATCGGGAGAAAATTCAATATTTTTAGGAACTCCATCAACCGTATATTTTGTAAAACAACCATTATATTTAAAAATATTATTACCTAATACAAACCCTATTTCTTGAGCTTGTTTTGAACAAAAATATTGAGGCAAACCTTCTATCTTTTCATCCAAAGTCTTTAATATTTCCAATGATAAAAAAAGTCCTGCTTCGGTATAAATAGAATCGCCTTCTTGCCAACAAAAAGTATTCCCTAATACATCGAAAGCCGTCTTTTTAGGTTGAAAAAACGATTGATAATTTCTTCCAAAAGGACTTAATTCTTCTAGCGTTAACGACTGTTTTGATATCATCAATTCTATATAAAAAACATAAGAATGTAAAAGTCGGAGCAAAACCCCGACTTTCAACTTTATTCTAAAATCAATTTATAATCAAATATTAATCATTTTTCCCCGATTCAGGAATGATCAATTTATACCCTTTTCCATGAATATTTACTATTTCAACTGAAGGATCTAATTTAAGATGTTTTCTCAATTTGGTAATATACACATCCATACTTCTTGCATTGAAATAATTATCATCTACCCAAATTGTTTTCAAAGCATAATTACGTTCCAAAATACGGTTGGCATTATTACACAAAAGAGATAACAATTCCGATTCTTTTGTAGTAAGTTTGATAACATCATTTCCCACACTCAAAGTTTGTTTTTGAGTATCAAAATCAAAAATACCAATTTGATAATTGGAAACAATTTTTTTAGACCCTTTCACGCGACGAAGAATGGCTTCGATACGAAGTAACAACTCCTCCATACTAAAAGGCTTAGTAATATAATCGTCTCCACCAAGTGAGAATCCTTCCAAAACATCTTCTTTAAGATTTTTAGCCGTAAGGAAAATAATAGGTATTTGATCTTCTATTCTACGCAAATCTTTTGATAATGTAAATCCGTCTTTTTTAGGCATCATAACATCCAAGATACACAAATCGTAACGATAGGCCTTGAACTTTTCCAAACCTTCTTCTCCATCCATTGCCAAATCGGTCGAAAATCCTTTATCTTCCAAATACTCACGAAGCAACAATCCTAAATTTTCGTCATCTTCGCAAAGCAATAATTTTATTTCTTCTTTTTCCATCTTACTCTTCTTTATATGTTGATAATATTATTGTAAATTTAGTTCCTTTCCCCAAAGTACTTTCAACTTTGATTTTTCCTTTATGATCTTCTATCACTTTTTTGACATAAGGCAAACCTAATCCAAACCCTTTTTCGTTATACAAACTTCCTGTATGCACACGATAAAAACGATCAAATATATGCTTCAAATCACTATGTGAAATTCCTACACCATTATCTTCTATCGAAATCAACAATTTATCCCCTTCATTCCAAGTCTTGACTAAAAAAATTGGTTCCACGTCTGTACGCGAATATTTCACAGCATTATCTAATAAATTATAAAGCACATTCGTAAAGTGCATTTCGTCAACCTCAGCAAACGGATTTTTAGCAGCATACTCGGTAATAATATGCCCCTTTTTAGAATTTGCTTTCAACTCAAATTTCTTACACACTTCTGATATAATTAACTCTACATTAGATGACTTAAAATTAAACATCACATCGTGTTTATCAAATGATGACAAACGAAGCACTTTATCTACCAGAAACGCCAATCTTTTACTTTCGTCAAAAATTATCCTTGACAAAGATTGTAAACGCTCTGGAGTTTTTGAATACTCCCCATCTACCAACATTTGAGATGCCAAAGAAATAGAAGAAATCGGCGTTTTCAATTCATGAGTCATATTATTCATAAAATCGGATTTCATTTGTGCATATTTTTGCTGTCGATATACTACTGATATAATATAAGCATAAGTACACAACAACATAATAGCAAACAATATCGCCGACCACATCATTTTTTTATCAATAGAGCGAAATATATACTCTTTATACGAAGGGAAATATACATTTAAATAATAACTTATTTGAGCATAATCATGAGGAAACAACCTTTGAGTAATAAAATACACTCTTTGTGTTTCCTTATCTGTATCATAAATGATATTTCCTCCTCCATCTACCACCTTATAATAATAAGGCAACTTTATACCATAATTAGAAAATGTTTCAGACAATAAGGTTTCCAATTCTTCTTGAGAAACACGATCTTCGAATGGCAAAGCCATTTGCCTACGCTTATAATTTATAATCTCTTTTGTAAACAAATCGGCATAATAACGATAACGTTCTTGGCGACTCCCATATCTAGGTACTTCTTTATCAACGTTATAACGACTTCTCATAACCTTATTCTCAACATCTACCCCTTTATAGGTGTCTTCATCTACAAGCGTATCTATCCCGTATTCAAAATGCAATGATGAGATATCAGAATCATACTTACTCTTAATAAATTCCTCAACTTCTTTACCATCGAAATATCGAGAAATGTCAATTAAGCATTTACGAATTTCATGAGAAAACTGATCCTCACGCAATTCGCATGCCACCTTAATTTGTGTCAATTGCATCCATAATAACACAAACATACATAATGACATTACAAAAACAAGTCCAATTATCGTATTGTTTTTCATGATTACAAATATAAAAAATTAACAATTCAAATGTTAAAATATTTGCATAATTTAACATTTGAATTTATTAATAACGTTACGGGGGGGCTTGATAAAAAAATTAATAATAAATAAAACTTATTATGTTAATTTTTACAAAACATGCTTTCCCATATTTTGGTTTATTATGCACACCTATAATACAAATTCTTTCTGTAACAAAAAAAGAAAAACCTTATGATGACAAACAGAAAAAAATAGTATATTTGAACAATTGTTTCAAAAAAAAACTATGGCAGCAATATTAATCATTGATGATGAACGTAGTATTCGTAATACTTTAAAGGAAATTCTTGAATTTGAATCATATAAAGTGGACCTCGCAGAAGACGGTCAGCAAGGACTTAATATGGCTCTTACCAATACTTATGACCTCATTTTCTCGGATGTAAAAATGCCTAAACTTGATGGATTAGAATTTTTAGTAAAATTTCGAGAAAAAAATCAAGAAACGCCTATCGTCATGATTTCTGGACATGGAAATATTGAGACTGCCGTTGAAAGTCTAAAATCAGGTGCTTACGATTTTATCGAAAAACCTCTTGACTTAAACCGCATTTTAGTAACGGTTCGAAACGCTTTGACACAGTCTAATTTGGTTCACGAAACCAAAACGCTTAAACGTCAAATTAATGGCAAAAAATCACAAATGATTGGTGAATCTTCTGAAATTCAGAAACTCCGTGAACTCATCAATCGTATCGCACCTACCGATTCGCGTGTTCTCATCACTGGTGAAAACGGAACTGGTAAGGAAGTATTAGCTCGCCAGATTTTTGAAAGTAGTAATCGTTGTAACGCTCCTTTCGTGGAAGTAAACTGTGCGGCTATCCCTTCTGAACTTATCGAAAGTGAACTCTTTGGACACGAAAAAGGCGCTTTTACCTCTGCCATTAAACAACGTATAGGTAAATTTGAACAAGCGAATAATGGTACCCTTTTCCTCGACGAAATCGGTGATATGAGTTTAGCGGCACAGACTAAAGTCCTCCGCGCTCTTCAAGAAAATGAAATTACTCGTGTGGGTGGTGACAAAGCAATTAAAGTAAATGTTCGCATTTTGGCTGCAACCAATAAAGATTTACATAAAGAAATTGAAAAAGGTAACTTTAGAGAAGACCTTTTCCATCGCTTAAATGTCATTCCTTTACACGTCCCTGCTCTTCGCGAACGCATTGATGATATCCCTCTTTTAATTGAATATTTTTGTAAAAATATTTGCGAAGAACAAGGTATTAAAGAAAAAAAATTCTCCAAAGCGGCTATTCGTAAATTAAAAACTTACCCTTGGACAGGGAATATACGCGAACTTAGAAACGTGGTAGAACGCCTTATAATTCTTGGAGAAGAAGAAATCTCAATCGAAGATGTTGAAACATTCGTAAGTTAAATTAAATTAAATTGCTATTTCCAAAACAAAAAATTGTATTTTTGTAAAAAATAAAGACGGTGAAAAGAAATTTAGTTAACATATTAGTCGGACTCACTTTATTGCTTTTACCAAGCAATTTAATGGCTCAATATACTCCTTACGGACAAGCAACTCCACAAGGACAACAGGGCACGGAAAAACCTGCTCAACGTAGTGTTACTCCACCTTCTGGAAGAGTAAAAAACGACCCATATTTGACTAAAGAATACGAAACTTCCGATAAACGTTCTCTTGGTTTTGATGCCGAAGGTAAAAAAGGCAAAAAAACGAATTCCATCGATCCTTTGACTGGTGCTTCTACTAAGAAAAAAGGCAGTCAGGGTACTTCTACCGAAATTTATGGTGCCGCTAAATCTGGCAAAAATAAACCTTCAAAAGCTGATTTGGGTTTTGACGGACCAAGCAAAAACAATAAAGGTAGCTACAAGAAAAAAGATGGAGGAGCTTTCGGTGCTGCAACCAAAGGATATAAAGTTGACAAAAAATCATTAGGTTTTGACGGACCAAGTAGAGGAAATAAAGGTAGCTACGGCAAAAAAGATGGTGGCGGATTTGGAGCTGCTAAAAAAGGTTATGGTGGCATAAAATCTTCTAACGCCTTTGGTGCCGCTACTAAAGGATATAACAACAAAGGTAAATCATCAGCCTTTGGAGCTGCAAAAGGCTCTTCTTACAGAGGAGAAAAAGGAAGCTCTAATTACAATAAATCAATGGGCAAAGGTCCAAGCAATAAACGACAAGCTCCACCTAAAAAGAAAAAATGTACTAAACGTGGTGGCTGCTCTACTGTTTGGGACTAATTTATTCAAAAAGTTATGACAGACTTAAAACAAACATTGTCGGAACGCATCTTGGTGCTCGATGGTGCTATGGGTACAATGATACAAAAATTTGGTTTGCAAGAAACCGATTACAGAGGTAAACAATTTGCAGACTGGGACGTAATGCTTAAAGGTAATAACGACTTACTTTGTATCACCCAACCTGATATTATCAAAAATATTCATACTCAATATCTTGAAGCTGGAGCTGATATTATTGAAACGTGTACATTCAACTCACAACGCATCTCAATGAGTGAGTATAAAATGGGCCATTTTATCAAAGAACTCAATAGCGCTGCTTGTACTATAGCTCGCGAAATCGCCGATGAATATACACGCAAAAATCCCAATAAACCTCGTTTCGTCGTTGGCTCTGTAGGTCCTACTGGAAAAACAGCCTCCATGTCGCCCGATGTGGAAAATCCCGCATTGCGAAATATTACTTACGACGAACTCGTTGATGCTTACATTGAACAAATGGAAGCTCTTATACGTGGTGGAGTCGATGGACTTCTCATCGAAACTATTTTTGATACACTCAACGCCAAAGCTGCTATGTTCGCCGCTGAACAAGCAATGAAAAATGTCGGGAAACGCGTTTATATCATGCTTTCTGCTACTGTCGCAGATACTAGTGGTCGTACGCTTTCAGGACAAACTATCCCCGCTTTCTTGGCTTCAGTCGAACATGGTAATATCTTATCGATAGGACTAAATTGCTCTTTTGGGGCTCGCGACCTAAAAACTTATCTCCAAGAATTAAGCAACGCTGCTCCTTATTATGTAAGTGCATATCCTAATGCTGGACTCCCTAACCAATTTGGCGAATATGAGGATAGCCCAGCTATTATGGCTGAACAAGTTAAAGAATACATCGATGAAAATCTTGTTAATATCATCGGTGGATGCTGTGGTACTACTCCCGCACATATCGCCGCTTACCAAGATTTAATTAAAAATAAAAATCCTCGTCAACGCCCTAACAGAAACAATGATTTGCTCCTTTCAGGATTGGAAGAATTGGTCATTGAATCCAATTATCAAGGTAGAAAAACCAACTCTCTTTTCTGCAATATTGGAGAACGCTGTAACGTGGCTGGTTCACGAAAATTTTTACGACTAATCAACGAAAAAAACTATGATGAGGCTCTTACAATTGCTCGCAATCAAGTAGATAATGGCGCCCAAATCATCGATATTAATATGGACGATGCCATGCTTGACGCAGAAGCAGAAATGGTCCATTTCTTAAACCTTATATCATCCGACCCCGAAATCGCAAGAGTCCCTATTATGATCGACTCTTCTAAATGGGAGGTGATTGAAGCTGGACTGAAATGCTTGCAAGGAAAAGCCATTGTTAACTCCATCAGTTTGAAAGAAGGGGAAAACCTCTTCTTACAAAAAGCTAAAAAAATACGTCAATATGGTGCCGCTACCGTTGTAATGGCTTTCGACGAACAAGGTCAAGCCGATAGCTACGAACGCCGCATCAGTATTTGTAAACGCTCATACGATTTACTCACTCAAAAACTCAACTTCCCACCACAAGACATCATTTTCGACCCTAATGTCTTGGCTATTGGAACTGGCATTGAAGCTCACAATAATTACGGAGTTGATTTTATCAAAACCGTTACATGGATTAAACACCACCTTCCTCACGCTAAAGTATCAGGAGGCTTGAGTAATCTATCATTCTCGTTTAGAGGGAATAACCCGATTCGAGAAGCTATTCACTCGGTATTTCTATACCATGCCATCAAAGAAGGTATGGATATGGCTATCGTTAATGCAGGTGCCCTTCCAATCTACGAAGATATACCAACCGAATTGCTCTCTCGTGTAGAAGATTTGATTTTCAACAAACGTCCCGATGCCACCGAACGCTTACTTGAAATTGGTGACTCAATAAAAAATAACGTTTCAGAAACAAACTCTAACAAAGAAGAATGGCGTGAAAAATCGGTGGAAGAACGACTTTCGCATGCCCTCGTTAAGGGAATTGAAAATTACCTTGAAACCGACTTGAATGAGGCTTTAACTAAATATGATAACCCCGTTCAAATCATTGAAGGTCCTCTAATGAATGGCATGAATACGGTTGGAAAATTGTTTGGCGAAGGCAAAATGTTTTTACCGCAAGTTGTCAAAACCGCCCGAACAATGAAACACGCCGTAGATATTCTAACACCATACATCGAACAATCAAAACAAGGATCGGTACAGAAAAATGGAAAATTCCTACTCGCTACCGTTAAAGGTGATGTACACGATATTGGTAAAAATATCGTCAATGTCATCATGTCGTGCAACAATTTTGAAGTCATTGATTTAGGTGTCATGGTTCCCGCAGAAAAAATCGTTGAAGTGGCGGTACGAGAAAAAGTCGACATCATCGGATTAAGTGGACTAATTACTCCTTCTCTTGAGGAAATGTGTAATGTAGCTAGTGAACTTTCTAAAGCAGGCGTTACGGCTCCTCTTTTGATTGGAGGTGCTACCACTTCTACCATTCATACCGCTATGAAAATTGCTCCTCTTTACAAAGGTACTACCGTTCACGTAAAAGACGCCTCGGTAAATGTCGGCGTTTCTATCAATCTTTTAAATCCTGAAACTCGTAACACTTTTATCAAAGATTTAGAAGAACATTATGCCAAAGAAATTGCTAAACATAACCAAAAGAAAGTGGAACTTGATTCGCTTAATGATACTCGAAAATCAAAAAAACAATTGTTCTAAAACTTGATACAAAAATACACGCCAACGATTCCGAAATTCCTTGGACGTAACTGCTTAAAGATTCGTATGAAGGATGTCGTCCCGTTCATCAACTGGACCTATTTTTTTCGTGCTTGGCGTTTAATTGATGATTACCGCAATATCACAGCATTAACGTGCAATTGCAAAGCTTGTAAAGAAGCTTGGATTAAAAAGTTTCCCCCAGAACGACAAGAACAAGCTCGAGAAGCAATGAAACTTTTTTTGGATACACAACGACTTATAAATCGCTGGATCTTTACTGAAAAAATTGGCATTAAAGCCATTATTTATTTAGTACCAACCCATACTTCCGAAGACGATTGTTTGATATTTGATCTTCCTTCTGGATCGGTAAAAATACCTTTTTTACGTCAGCAAGAAAGCAATTCCAATCACCTTTCGCTTGTCGATTTTGTACGACCCGACAACGATTATACCTGTCTCTTCGGACTAACAGCAGGCTTAGGTTTAGATAAGATTGATTTTAACGAAGATACCTACCAAAAACTACTCGCTCAATCGGTATGCGACCGCTTAGCAGAAGCTAGTTCGGAATGGCTACACTACCAAGTGCGCACTCACTATTGGGGATACTCCAACGAATCGCTTGACCTTAAACGTATTTTAGCTGAAAAATATGATGGAATCCGCCCTGCCGTAGGCTATAGCGTTATGCCCGATCAATCGATTTTATTCCGTTTCAACGAAATACTAAATCTTTCGGAGATTGGAATTTCCTTAACGGAAAATGCCGCTATGCACCCTACATCATCCATTTGTGGACTTATGATCGCCAATCCGAATGCCCACTATTTTATGATAAATAAAATCGGAACAGACCAACTTGAAGACTACGCCAAACGCAAAAATTCTACCGCAGAAATCGAAAAAAAATGGCTTTCGCAAGTACTTTAAAATACCTCTAAAGTCTAAACTTATTTTTAAAACTACTATTCCTCAATAATAGTTTCCATTTCTTCCAAAAGAGATTCTAAACTACTGAACACCTCTTCAATGTCATCAACATCTTCAATATCATCCACTTCCATAGAATCAATCATTCCTTCTAAATCTTCCACATACGCTTCTACCTCAGGCTGATATTCTTTTAACTCATCCATCACCCCCATGGATTGCTGAAATAGGTTATTCAAGTTTTTCTCAAAAATACGCATCTTATTTTTACCAACCTCCTTAACATAACGAGCTTTTAACCGACCTATTTCACGCAATTCCTCGTCGGAATAATCGTATTCTTCCATTGCCTGAAGAATAGACTCATATTTGGCATCCGACAATTCCCAATCCGCTTCGGTAAACTTAACCGAATTTTTCTCAACATTTTCCACCAAATCCTTTAAGGTGTCTTTTTTTGTTTGAGCTGGATGACATGCCACCAAACAAAACATCACAGCACAAAATATCACTAATTTTTTCATACAAATGATATTTAATATTTTTACAAATATACAATTTTCAATAAAAAAATACAGTAATGCTTCTTTTCTGCACACCTATTCTATATTTTTGTACTATCTTTAAAAAAAATAATTATGGAACTACTTTTTTGTGCTTTGGGCGGACTCTCCTTAGGGAGCTTTATTTCGTGGTTAATTACTAAACTTTATTATGCCAAAAAACAAGGAATTTCTCTTGATGAAGTAAATAATAACTACATTAAAAAAGACTTCTATGAAGCCTTAAATCAATCTGTTACAGTAAAAGATAAAGAAATTAAAAATGCCACTATTCAAGTAGCAACACTCGAAAACGAAGTGAAAAATCTTAATGAGAAACTAAACTCTCAAAAAGAAGAAATGGAAAAAATGCATGAAAAATTAACCACTGAATTTCAAAATATAGCCAATAATGTCTTGAAAACTACCAGTGAAGAACTTTCTACTAAAAACCATGAAAAACTTTCGGATATACTCAAACCACTCGACGACAATATACAAAAATTTAAAGACCGAATAGAAGCTATTCATAACGAAGAAACCAAAGATAAAAGTGCCCTAAAAACTCAAATTGAGAATCTTGCCAAACTCAATGAACAAATGAGTCAGGATGCCAACAATCTAACCAATGCTCTTAAATACGACAGTAAGCAACAAGGCAATTGGGGAGAAATCGTTCTTGAACGTATTTTAGAAAATGCAGGTTTAATTAAAGATGAAGAATACAAAACACAAGACAGCGTAGAAGGTATAAATGGAGAAAGTTTTCGACCAGACGTCGTTGTTTATCTTCCTGAAAATAAGCATATTATTGTTGATTCAAAAGTATCTCTTACGGCATACGAACGTATGTGCTCTGCCAATGACGAAAAAGAAAAGAAACAATATCTAAAAGATCATATTGCTTCTATTAAAAAACATGTTGACGAACTTTCTGTAAAAAATTATCAAGACTCCAAAGGTCTGAATTCTCCAGACTTTGTACTAATGTTTTTACCAATAGAAGGGTCATTTATGTCGGCTATACAAGAAGATAATACCATCTACGCATACGGTTTTGACCGAAAAGTAGTCATCGTTAGTCCAACCACCCTTCTCGTCACTTTAAGAACTGTTGCGAGCATCTGGAAACAAGAAAAACAAAACAAAAACTTCCAAGAAATTGCCCGATTAGGAGGTGCTTTGTATGATAAAATAGCTGGATTCATAGAAGATATGGAAAGTATCAAAAAGAACATAGATAACACGAATACGGCTTACGAAAAAGCCATGAATAAATTATCAACAGGTAAAGGTTGTGCCCTTTCAACTGCTAAAAATCTAGAAAAATTAGGAGCTAAAACAACTAAAAAAATTAATGAGATTTCCTAAAATACCTATACTCGAGTATTAAAATAGTTTTCATAATAAACTATAATCCTATCAAAGGCTGGGTTCTACTTAAGAATCTGGCTTTTTTGATATTTTTTTAGAAAAAAAAACAAAAATTAGGAATAAAGAACAAAATATGTTATTTTTGTTAAAAAAATTAACAAAAATTGACTCAAAAAATGAAAACAAAAATTTTTACTCTATTGGTAACCGTAACCTTACTGGCTACTATAACCTCCTGCGAGAAAACGCGTAATCCACTAAACGGGAGTTCTACATCCTCAAAAAGTTCTGGACCTATCCACACCAATAAAGAGGCTCAAATCGTCACTAATCTTGTTTGGAATATGTTAGACAATGCTAGCAGTCAAGGAGCCTTAGATTACACAGGATCAACTACTCGTAGTAACTACAGAATTACGGGAAGTTACAATAATGGCTATGCTATAATGAATGGAAGTGCATCAAAATCTTCCGATGGTATATACCAAACTAACACCATTCAAGGAACTTTAGTTCCTCACAATTGGTCTGACGGTCACAATACCATTGATGGTGGAAGCATCGAATTTCGCATTGTAGTTTATTCTAATTCCTCTTACAAAGAAATTCGTACTGCCGAAGGCTATAACGTAAAAGTATCGGGTTCGTACAACGGATATTTAGTCAATGACGTGGTATCATTCGACCTACAACGTTACCATGGTAGTGGCACTCAAAATTATGGTAGTAAACCAGTAGCAGGATCTGTTTATAGTTCCTCTGGAGAATCTTACGACGGATCTATCGGACTTAATTATTATTAACAAAAAATATAAATATGAAAACAAAACGAATTATTACTATTATCCTAACTACAGTACTACTTGTAGCAGGATTTAGTGCTTGTGAAAATGAAAAAAGTCCCAACTTATACGTTGCCTTAGACGATGGTTCACACGTTTATCCTACCTACATTTCATACGTTAAGCCAAATGCTGACGGTCATAGTGGTAAGAACTTGATAAGTAGCCAAATTGGTACTTTTGAATACAACGGCGTCACCTTCCGCACTTACCATGTTCCCAAAGGAAGTTGGGACATCTACTGCGAATGGATGAATCCTGAAAGTGTTTTAGGTCACACCAATGGTCGATGGTATATGAAAAGCGAAAAAAACAGTTGGACCGCTATTTATTTCTTAGGTCAATTTAATCCTCACCTTGTAAAAACATACAATAACATGTGGGGACAATCAGGAAATGGAAATTTTAAAATTGTTGAAGATTAATATTGATTATGAAAAAAATTATAAATATCTGTTTGACAATCCTTGTTTTAGCCATTGGAATGTCATCGTGTGAGGATAAAAAGAATCCTAACTTATACGTTTATGTGGACGAATATGCTCCTGCAGAATACATTTACATCTGCGAAGAAAATGCTAGTATTTACGATAGTAGTAGCAAAAATATTTTAGGCAAAGAATTGGGTACTTACACCCTTAATGGCGTTACCTACAAAGCATACCACATGCCAGTAGGAATTTATGACGTTGTTATCAAATTCTACTACAACTCATCTTACGATACCGTAGAACGCTACACAGTCAACACAAAAGAAAATAGTTGGGTACGTATCTATATGAAAACAATGGTACAAGACTCAGGAGAATTGTATTAATTGAGAGGTCTGTAAAGATTCTATAATATCAACACAATACTGTTAGGGCGGAATTAATTTTCGCCCTTCTTTATTTTCTATAGCGAAAGAAATAAAAAAATAAAAAGGGCGAAATTGACTTCCACCCTAACCATCAAACTATTTCTTTTTCTTATCAATTAACGACGTTATAGGATAACGCGTATAAGCTGCATCTTTCATCATCACCTTGGCTGAGCCTACTTTCAACTTTGCCATCGCTGCTACAATTAAATTATTTTCATCATCACTTACCCAAATTGACATAGCATCATTCCCTTTTACAAACAAAGGCGTATCTAATGTCAATGGACAGAATTTTTTACAACGATAACGGTCTCCATTACGCAATTTTACAACCTCGGTTCCTTTATACGTTAAATACAAATCATAAGATTGGTCTCCTGTAAACAAAGTAAAATTTAATGTGTCGTTGACTTGAATATTTGATAAATCAACATTTCGCAAACGATACAAAACCGATACCAAATCAACCGTGACGTTTTTTACCGAAACCGTATCCTTCCAAGTACGATCTTTCTTGGTATATGTGCCATAAAAATCAACTCTATCATCACCACTTGATTTGATTACATATTCTTTTTTCATGTGATAATCATCTTCGTGATTGACTTCCTTATAATAAAACGGAAGCATAGATAATGTATCCATATACACTTCAAACGTATCACGTACACGGTAAAGATTGTCAAATGATTTTACCGTACTTCCAGCAAGAGAAGCATGATATACAGGCGTTTTTGATTTAAGTGTTTCCTTTAAAGAAAAATTCATTGTAGCCGTCCCCGCAGGAATCCAAATAAATGACAATGTGTAATATAAATCGTATGTGATTTTTTCTCCTGGGTTTATCACCGTATTTTTAATACGCAAAGGTTGAGCCTGCAAATTAGCTATCGTACCAACGAATATCAATATCAACCAAATAAACTTTTTCATACGCATTTTATTTTGATGTAGGAGACTTAATCTCCATTGGTTTTTGATTTAAAACATTTAGTTTTTGATACTCCCAAGTCTCTTCCAAATCCCAATTTTTACGCAACATGATTGGCTTTTCAAAATAAAAAACTTTTTCAGGCTGCTTCTGTTCATCGTACTTACCTGTAGTCCATTCCCCATTCCAATCTTCATCAATAATAATACGGGCAAAATACGTGCCAGGCTTTACCAATTCAAAACTTACCTGACCATTTTGAATAAACTCCTTATACAATGGTTTGTCATTAGAATCTAATAATTCAACAAAACTATTACGTGGAGCATCGGGTACTTTTAAATAAAAATTAGCATATTCCTCAAATCGTTTTATCGAAAAATCAACCTCTGTTTTTTTACAAGGATTACCATATATAGAATGAATTGCCGCCGAATCAATTGATAATTTCAAAGAAGCATTTTCTTCCCAATCATAAGCAATATAATACACACTACTATTGATAGTATCAGCTTCTAATTGAAAATTCACCTTGTTCCAAATGGAATCTACCTGACTATCTTGCATTGTTAAAGTAAACGCTTCCTTCGTCAAACCTACAATTGGCTCAGAAAAATTAAGCATCAAATCGTCATAAATTTCCAAACGATTATTATCCAAATTCATTTTCATTGAAATGAAATTAGTCTTAGCAATAATTGGCTGATCATTAGCACGTTTCTTCTTCGTAACTCTTTTCTTATACACCACCGAAATGGTATCAGTTTGAGGTACCAAATTATACAACGAGTCACTTTTTTGATAAGTCATTTTAAACTTCAACGTATCCTGTTTTACCAAAGTTGTATCCGTAATCCAAAATTTTAAAGAATCAAGAGTCGCATTTTTTTCTAAAAAATAGAAATCTTTTTGGTCAAAATTTATCGGCTCTAAAAGAGGCAACGATTCGGCTTTTTTAGCAAAATACAAAGAAAAATTATTAGGCTCTAAACGCTCTGACTTTACAAAATATTGCATCGATGCTTCCTCATTAAACAACGAAAGAATTACATCATGCTCATCAAGTTCAAACGATTTCTTTTTAAGCAACTTATCCAGCAAAATCTGGGTTGTATCTACTTGCATAGTATCCGCTTCTACTTCTATCTTAGAAGCAGCATAGGGACGAACGGTATGGTCGAGAAACGCAATTGCCTCATTTTTAAGACTAAACTTATAATCGCGATTTTGATCATCCAAAGCACGTATTTTATATTCCCCCTCGTGAACATTATCAATTCGAAAATAACCATCCACATTGGTTTTTGCTATACGCAAAGGAACTTGAGTCGTAAATAACGAATCATCACCATTTTCATAAATTCCCACCGTGATACCTTTCGCCTTCGACAAATTATTTGCCCACAACACATACCCCGTAATCGACAAGGTGTCAATTTCGTTACCAGTAGAAAATGCTAATGAAAAATTCTTCAAAGCCATTTTTTCTTTATTATCGGTAATGGCATCTCCTAATGTGATATTATAAGTCGTATTAGGTTGTAAAGTATCCTTCAAGACAATCGTTATTTTCTTATTAATCGCTTGAATTTCAGGCATATTTTTTTGAGGAGGAGAAATTACTAACTGCTCGGCAACTTTGTCAAGCAACACAATTTCATCAAACTCCAAAACTATTTTTTTCGATTTTACATTCGTCTGATTCTGAGCTGGTTCACTCTTAACCAATTTAGGAGGTGTCATATCTTTGGGACCTCCCTGCGGACCAGAACCCATATTCGCACAAGAATAAAGAAATACCAAAAATATGGCTAAAATTATATATAAATAATGCTTCATATCCCTTTTTTAATCCATTACAAAAATAGTAAAAAGTGTTTAATTAAAATAAGAATGAAAAGTTAAGTTACAACTTACACCTTACCTAACCTTTTCTCTTCAAAGGATGCTGAGCAATATAAGCATTATAATAACGTACGTCGTCCGAAACTTCTTCCCCAAGCCAAATAGGTTTTTCAAATGACTCGCTTTCATCTTGCAATTCTATCTCGGCTATCCACAATCCTTCATTGGCTCCAAGAAAACGATCTACCTCCCACAAATGTCCTTTGTAGATTATTTTGTAACGAATTTTTTCAATTGGTTCATTAAGCGAAAGCAATAATAAACTCTCAGCTTCTTCTACTGGTATAGAATACTCATACTCCACTCTTGAAATGCGTTCACTCTTACCTTTGATTGTTATAAATCCTTGATTATCAGCAATTCTCACTCTAACCGTACGAGTTGGGTCGTTGGTTAAATACCCTTGTTTATACAACTTTCCATCGAGCAAATACTTTTCTATAATTTCGGTTTTAACTAAAAATTTGCGTTCTATCTCAAGTCCCATAATACATTCGTTTTTTGCGAAATTACATTGTTTTTCAATTAAATTACTTATTTTTACAAAAAACTTTTGACAAACATGGATTTTGAAGATATACGATCATACCGAGATAATGAAGTAAAAGATGTTATCAATCGCCTCGTCTCTGACGCTAATTTCTTAAAATTTGTAGGTTATGTCATGGGACCCGATAAGGTTCAATCAATCGTAGCAAACAAAGATAAAATCAATACCATTCACGATTTTCAATATTCAATTGTACGTGAATTCTTAGAATCTCTAGAAAGCAAAATCGCTAGTGAATGCACTCTTATTGGAGTAGAAAATATCAGTAAAGAAAAAAGTTCTTTATTCCTTACCAATCACCGCGATATTATCCTTGATTCTGCTCTTTTAAATCACGGACTTTTCCGCAACAATATTGATACAACTGAAATCGCCATTGGAAATAATCTATTGATTTATCCTTGGATTGCCGATTTAGTAAGACTAAACAAATCGTTTATTGTTCGCCGCGATATTTCTGCTAAAGAATTACTTTTAGCCTCACAAAAACTATCGGCTTATATCCTCGATACCCTTCAAAATCGTAAGCAATCTATTTGGATGGCACAACGAGAAGGACGTGCCAAAGACTCCAACGATCGTACCCAACCAAGTGTGCTTAAAATGCTGATTATGAGTGGAGAAGGTTCTGTTCTCGACCGCATCTTAGCCCTCAATATTACCCCTGTCGCTATTTGCTACGAATACGACACTTGCGACTACTTAAAAGCGAAAGAATTTCAACAAAAACGCGATGACGCCAACTATAAAAAACAACCAGGCGACGATCTTGCTAATATGAAAATTGGTTTGCTCTCACCTAAAGGACGCATCATTTTCAACGCCGCTAAACCAGTTTCAGCGGAAGACTTAAAACCTCTCGAAGGACTTAATCGTAATGAACAATTGGTAAAAGTAGCCGAACTCATCGACCATAAAATCTTCGCTAGTTACCGTTTCTTCCCTATCAACTACGTTGCTTATGATTGCCGCTTTGGTGGCAATACCTTTGCCGATAAATATACAGAAGAAGAAAAGCAAAAAACATTGGCGTATTTTGATGCTCAAATTGCTAAAATTGAATTGGAAAATAAAGACGAAGCATTTTTACGTTCAAAGATTTTGGAAATGTATTCAAATCCGTTAGTTAATTATTTGAGTATTAAATAATTATGTACGAAGAAGGCTCACTTGTACGAAAAAAATACCACAACTATTTGTTGCTTGAAAAGGCCGCATCCAACAACACGATAGACGGCTATGAAAGCGACTTAGATAAATTTTTTTCATTTCTTGAAGCCAATAATCTCTCATACAAAGATGTAACACTTGAGCATCTTCATTTGTTTATGATTTTGCTCCATGATTTATGCATCAGTACACGCTCACAGGCTCGCATAGTGTCGGGGTTGCGTTCGTTCTATCGATTTCTTGTTTTAGACAAAGATATTGACGCTAACCCAACTGATATGTTGGAATCGCCCAAATTGGGAATGCACTTACCCGAAGTCCTTTCTCTTTCGGAAATTGATGCCATGATAGCATGTATTGACTTGTCAAAATTTGAAGGACACCGCAATCGGGCTATTATTGAAACGCTATACAGTTGTGGACTCCGAGTTTCGGAGCTCATCAATCTAAAAATCTCCAACTTATATCTTGACGAAGAATACATAAAAGTAGAAGGAAAAGGGAAAAAACAACGCCTTGTGCCCATCTCTCAAACGGCGATTCACGAGATACACAACTATTGCGAGTCGATGCGTAACCACCTCACTATCAAGCGACAAGATGAGGATATTTTGTTTCTCAATCGACGAGGAGCCCGACTCACACGCGTAATGATTTTCACTATTGTCAAACAACTGGCCGAAGAGGCAGGCATAAAGAAGAACATCAGTCCGCACACCTTCCGCCATTCCTTTGCCTCCCATCTACTTGAAGGAGGAGCCAATTTGCGTATGATACAAGAAATGCTCGGACACGAATCGCTCGTTACTACCGAAATTTATACCCACATCGACATGACCATGCTCAGAGATACCATCTTGCATTGCCACCCAAGAAATTTGAAGAAATAGTTGTCAATGGACAATTCCCCTTTTCTGTCACCGCTTCGCGGCTTTGTGATGGTGGATGGTTCGTATACACAGGGGCACCGCTTTGCTCACCCCTGCCTATTAGATGTCGCCCTTTCAGGGCTAAAAATCACAAATGTCCGTGTCATTTTTTTTGCAACTGACAACTAACAAAAGCTCTTCCCCGCTGGGGAAGGTTTTGGGGTTGGCATTCTGATGCTACAGATACTTATCCCCTAACGGGGAAACAAATTCACAAACGTTTGTGCATATTTTCTAACTCCTTAGTCCCGACTACATAACCTTTGTACATCGTTTGAGCATACACAAACCACAATCAATCTACTGTCGTCGGCACAATACACCTTATTATATATCCTTTCCGCCTTATTTCTGAGTAGGAAAATATCGTGAAGAAAACGTTAAAAAATTCAGACTGTTTGAGCGAAGCGAGTTTCTGAATTTTAGTTTTCTGAACGATAAATTTTCCGTAAAGCTCAGAAATACAGCGGCGGCGTTTTTTGTTTCGTTTTTTTCGCTGCAGAAAAAAATGAAAATAAATACAGCGGCAGCGTCATTTTAGCTTCGCTGATTTTGCTCTCGCTCGGATAAATTCAAACACGTTTGATTTATCACTCACTTAAACGCAAAATTGTTTCGTTTTTTTTCGCTGTAGAAAAAAAATGAAAAGAGAAAAAACAATCTGAAATATAAAAATACCGATGCTGGTTTTTTGTGCGAAACAGATGAAGGTTATGAATATCAATATCTCGAAAAATTCATTCTATTTTTTATCTTTCCATAAAATCATTAAATGCTTTCTCGGCATAATTCTGCATTTTTATAGCATCTTCTAGGGAAACGTCTTCGGGTTTGTAGTTCAAACCAACAGGCGATTCGTCAAACAACAACTTAAATTCCATACAAGCCGCCAAATAACTTGCTTTTGCAGTAGGATGAATTTTATCAACAAACAAAGTCTTTAAGGCAACCTCCCCCTCTGTTTTTCTAATTAAATCGTAAGCCCAACCAACAGGACAAATCCTTAAATTAAACTCATCGGCTACCGCTTGATAACTAGACTTTAATGTAGCCATATCCCTATCCCAATCGTCAGTAATAATCGAAGGCCAATTCATAGCCAAAATAATTTCCACATCTGGATTGAGGCAATTAGTTTTAATGTATTTTACCCATTTACCGACAGAAGAGCGAAAACCTGGAAAGTCAACTATCGGACGATTACTTTTCTCTTGTAAAATAATGTGAGTCCAGCACATAGCTGCCACCACATAACGATCTTCCATTTGTTCGTAATGGTATTGCAAATCTTGCCCACCATACGTTTGTTTAATCCAAAGAGCATTCATGCCTATCTCAGTAGCATAATTATTAAAAATATCTGGTTGATCGTTGCAATCAATTAAACTATTATTAAGCGAAAGTACCCTATATCCAGAGCATTGTTGACAAAATGTATAATTCTCATTCTTTTTGCAACTTAACATACAAAAAACAACCACTAAAAGCGGAAACAACAATACTATTCTTTTCATATTGTACAAGTTAATACGGCACAAAATTTTATTAAGATTATTGTACTAATTTTCGGATTCCAAAAGTATTGGAACTGAAAGAATTACCCAAATATTTTTGAAATTATTTTTTTTCTAAATTAGTGAACTACCAAAGCATATAAACACATATTAAAAGAAAGATAAAACACCAAGTGAGTTTGTTTCATTCACACAACCATTTTTCAACTCTTTTTATTACCTTTGTATATACTTAAACTAAAAGATAAATATGAAACCTTTTACTACCGTTAGCGACTTAGGCGATTTGCGTAAAGCAGTTGATGAAGCCTTAACCATAAAACAAAATCGTTTTGCATACAAATCATTAGGTGAAAATAAAACTCTTTTGATGGTGTTTTTCAATTCAAGTTTGCGTACCCGTTTGAGCACCCAAAAAGCTGCGATGAACTTAGGTATGAACGTCATTGTTCTTGATGTTAATCAAGGAGCATGGAAATTGGAAACCGAACGCGGAGTAATTATGGACGGAGACAAATCGGAACACCTACTTGAAGCCATTCCTGTAATGGGTTCATACTGCGATATTATTGGTGTACGTTCGTTCGCTCAATTTCAAAATAAAGAATACGATTACAACGAAACTATATTGAATCAGTTTGCCCAATATTCGGGTCGCCCTGTCTTCAGTATGGAATCGGCAACGGTTCACCCTTTACAAGCATTTGCCGACTTAATTACAATCGAAGAGCATAAAGAAACCAAACGTCCAAAAGTCGTTTTAACCTGGGCACCTCACCCAAGAGCGTTGCCTCAAGCAGTGCCTAACTCATTTGCCGACTTCATGAACGAAGCCGACGTTGATTTTGTCATTACACATCCCAAAGGATACGAATTAGCCCCTCAATTTGTAAGAAATGCTCGCGTAGAATACGACCAAGATAAAGCCCTTGAAGGAGCAGATTTCGTATATGCCAAAAACTGGTCAGCATTCAACGATGGTAGTTACGGACAAATTTTATCGAAAGATATGTCGTGGACCATCACGACCGAAAAAATGGCCTTAACCAACAATGGACACTTTATGCATTGCCTTCCTGTTCGTCGTAACATGATTGTATCTGACGATGTGATTGAAAGTCCACGTTCATTAGTAATTCCTGAAGCTGCCAATCGTGAAATTTCGGCACAAACCGTTATTAAAAGAATGTTAGAAAAACTATAGAATTTCTATCTAATGGTAAACTCATTTATTAATATAGATGGTGTAGAAAACTTTCGAGGCATTGGAGGTATCATTACCTCCGATGGACGAAAAGTGAAAGATGGTATTTACTACCGATCAGCCAAACTCGATAATATCACTGAGAAAGGGAAAGCTCAACTTAAAGCTATGGGTATAGGACTTATCGTTGATTTCCGCACTTGGGCTGCCGCAATAGGAAAAGACGTCTTATCACAAGAGTTTAATTGGATCAATATTCCTATTTCACACGGAAACCAAACGACCATTAAAAATGAGATTATCGACCGACACCTGACCAAGCAAGAAGCTAAAGAATTTATGAAACGCATTAATGCCGAATTGGTAAGCAATCATACTGCAGAGTTTTCACAATTCTTTCGACTTATGCTTGATCCCAAAAATCTACCCATCATTTGTCATTGTACCGCAGGTAAAGATCGCACAGGATTTGCTACTGCAGCCTTACTTTCACTACTTGGCGTAGATAGAGCTACCATTATAGAAGAATATTCACTTACTCAAGGAAGAATTAATCATTTGACCGAAAAGTATTATGAAAATGAACACCTCACTCCCGATGTGATAGAGGTTATGCAAACCGCATTTACAGCAAGTAAAGACTATCTACTTTCGGCACTTTCTACTATGGATTTGCTCTATGGTAATGCCGATAATTACTTCATGAAAGGCTTAGGTTTTAGTATGACTGAAGTCTTTAAAATAAGAGAACTACTTTTAGAATAAACTTTTATAAGCTCATAAACAAGGCTGACCTGAAAAAGAAAAAGAAGTTAGGAATAATTTCAAAAACACGTCAGTTTTATTAAAACAAATGATAGTTAATATCTTTTAACTAATAATTTTTAAAAATGTATTGCGAAGATTTATTTAACTATAAACGAAGAAAAACCATCAATGTAAAAGTTGGGAATGTCGAATTAGGAGGAGAAAATGCCATTCGACTTCAATCAATGACCAATACCTCAACTATGGACACCGAAGCCTCCGCAGCTCAAGCTATTCGCATTAGTGAAGCAGGAGGAGAGATTGTTAGACTTACCGCTCAAGGGGAACGAGAAGCCAATAATCTAAAACTCATCAAAGAAAAAATCCAATCACTCAATAAAGAAATCCCTTTAGTTGCCGACATACACTTTAACCCCAAAGCGGCCGATACTGCAGCCCTTTACGTTGATAAAGTACGTATCAATCCTGGCAATTACGTTGATAGCATCAAACGTTTTTCTGAACGTGACTACACCGACGAAGAATACGCTCAAGAAATAGAAAAAATTCGCAATCGCTTTGTGCCATTTTTAAATATCTGCAAAAAACACCATACCACCATAAGAATTGGCGTCAATCATGGGTCTCTAAGCGACAGAATTGTCAATCGATATGGCGATACCCCACAAGGAATGGTAGAATCGTGTATGGAATTTCTCCGCATTTGTGTAGCTGAAAATTTCTATAATGTGGTCATTTCTATCAAAGCTTCCAACACCTTAATTATGGTGCAAACCGTTCGCCTATTAGTCAATCAAATGAAACAGGAAGATATGAATTTCCCTTTACATTTGGGTGTAACCGAAGCTGGCGAAGGTGAAGATGGTCGCATCAAATCGGCTATAGGCATAGGAGCGCTCTTAAATGATGGTATTGGCGATACCATTCGCGTATCTTTAAGCGAAGATCCAGAATGTGAAATACCTGTAGCACAAAAAGTTAGCGACAATATTTGTCGTAATAGCAATACCATACATTGTGCCGCTCATACTAAATTCAATCCTTATAGTTACGAACGTCGTAAAACCTTTTCTGTAAAAAATGTTGGAGCCGAAAACGTTCCCATTGTCATTGCCGATTGGGGAAAACTTAACGATAAAAATCCCCTTCCAGATTATGTTTATTGTGGTGATGAGTTTTATACCGACACCAAAGGAATTGCTAAAATCGTTAATTATCAAATGTGGAGTGGAGAAGAAAATGCCTATCCATTATTTTCTATTCTTTTCCGACACGAAATAGCCTCTACACCAGCAGAAATGTGTTTTGTAGAAGCAAGTTTGGAAGACCTAACCGAAGATAGTATTGAATTCTTAAACGCTTATAAACATATTGTATTAATAGCTAAAGCCAAATCGTTCTTCGAAATTAGAGCTATTTTCCATACCCTATTGAATGCCAAATGTAAAGTACCTGTAGTTGTTCGTTTTGATTACAACACACCGAAATTGGAAGACTATCAGATTAAATCTTCAATGGATACGGGATGTTCTTTTATCGATGGATTCGGAGATGGAATATGGTTGAGTAACCCTAAAATCAGTGCCGAAAACAATTGTGCCTTAATGTTTTCTATACTTCAATCCACCTCAGCACGAATTAGCAAAACCGAATATATTTCTTGTCCAAGTTGCGGTCGTACACTATACGATATCAAACAAACTGTAGCCAAAGTTAAGGCGGCTACATCGCATCTAAAAGGCTTAAAAATTGCCATCATGGGATGTATTGTAAATGGTCCAGGAGAAATGGCAGATGCCGACTTTGGGTATATCGGTTCTGGACGAGGAAAGATTGACCTTTATGCTAAACGTACATGTGTAGAAAAAGGCATACCCGAAGAAGAGGCTGTAGAACATTTATTAAAACTCATTGAAAAATCAAGAAATAATGCTTAAAAAGATTCTAAAATTCCTCATAGGATCTATTATTGCTTTTTTTCTACTAACCATAGGTATTGTGGTACTTTATAAATACGTACCTGTACCCTATACCCCCCTTATGGCTATACGCTCACACCAAGCCAAACAAGAAGGGAAAACACTCCAGACTCAAAAAAAATGGGTACCTATCGAGAACATACATAGTTCGATGATTGTTGCTGTTATTGCTTCTGAAGACAATCTTTTCCCTACTCACAACGGATTTGATTGGAAAGAAATCAATAATGCTATAGAAGAAAGTAAATCAGGGAAAAGACAAAGAGGGGCTAGCACCATCAGTCAGCAAACCGCCAAGAATGTTTTTCTCACCCCCAGTCGTTCCTTTATTCGTAAAGGATTTGAAGCTTATTTTACCATATTAATAGAAAAGATTTGGGGCAAAAAACGCATTATGGAAGTTTATTTGAATGTTATAGAAATGGGGCCAGGAATTTATGGAATAGAAGCCGCATCACAGAAATACTTTCACTGCAGTAGCAATAAGCTTACCAAGCAACAATCGGCTCTAATAGCGGCATGCCTACCCAATCCACTAAAACGAAATCCTGCACGTCCGAGCAACTACGTATATAGTCGCCAACAACAAATACTCAACCTCATGCCTAAAATGGGAAAAGTTGTTTTGAAATAATTAAAAAAATATATACAAGTGTTAATTTTTTTTTTATACATTTGCAACCATGTTATTAACTTTTTAATATAATCAAAATGAAAAAATTAGTTTACTTAGTAGCTGGTCTTTTACTTATGGGCCTTGCTAGTTGTGGTGGTAACGCAACTTCTGCAGCAAAAAAAGTGTGTAAAGCATGTGATAATGTAATGTCATTTTCAGGTCTAAAAAAATGTGCTCAAGCTACTGCAGATTTTGAAGAAGAAGCAGAAAAACATGCAGACGATGAAGCTTGGTTAGAAGCTGCTGAAAAAGAATTGGAAAAATGTGATAATGGCGGTCTATACTTTGAATAATCATCACTTTATTTCATAAAAAAACCACAGCACTTAGTGTTGTGGTTTTTTTTATGTCTAGTTTATAAGTCAAGAACTATTTTTTAGCACTTGCTTTATGATTTTCTTTAATAAAATGTTCCAAAGCAGCTGTCATTGAAGGAAACTCTGGTGTTGGAACTTCCATATCCAAACGTAATCCTGCCTCTTTTACTGCATGAACGGTGGTAGGACCAAAACATCCAATAGCAATATCATTTTGAACAAAATTTGGGAAATTTCTTTGTAGAGAAGCAATTCCCGAAGGACTAAAGAAGATAAGCATATCGTAATTATATACTTCATCAGGTTCGAAATGAGTTCCCACGGTTCGATACATAATGGCTTTTTCGTAAGGAGCATTGTTTTCTTCCATAAAATGAATCAAATCATCTTTATGATTCATATCCGAAACAACCAAAAGATATTTTTCCGAAGGATGTTTTTGCATTGTAGCAGTTAGATCTTCTATTTTACCAGTAGGACTGAAAAATACTTTACGTTTACGATACGTGATGTATTTTTGAAGATACAAAGCAATAGACTCAGAAACGCAATAATACCTCATTTCTTCAGGCACTGTAATACGCAATTCTCCACATAAACGAAAGAAATGATCAATCGCTGTTTTTGCTGTGAAAATAACAGCAGGGAAATCTAAAATGTTGATTCTTTGTTGACGAAATTCTTTTGCTTCAACAGGTTCAACTTTAATAAACGGACGAAAATCAATTTTAACACCATATTTTTCCATTATGGCGTAATAAGGAGATTTCTCCGAAGTAGGCTGTGGTTGAGAAACCAAAATTCTTTTAATCTTCAAGGGACTACAATTTTAAATTACGGTACTAAATACAATTTTTGCAAAGACTGCTATTAATAAAAATTTCAGCGTGCAAAAGTACAAAATAATATAGAATAAATTGCCAATTCCACTGAAAAAAATGCGAATACTTTGAAAAATTTCTATCAAGAACACCAAAATAATAGCTCCAAAGCCCAAATACATAAAGACATTAAACAGATATGCTGGAGCGAAAATCATTCCTAAAACACTTGGGAAAAGAAGTATACTTCCATACTCTACCAAAATATAATAAAAACGAGAAGCTATAGTAGTAGCCACTTTATCCCAAAATATAAATCCAACAAACCAAATTGATATATAGCTGAATAAGAAATATATAAAGAATGCCAAACTAAACCATAGACAGCCCGTATCAAAAGACGGAGTACCATTATATCGCAGATTTACAAACGATAAAAATACGCCATAACACATCACGGTCATTAACGAAAGAAAAATATGTGCAGGCCATCCAAAATTTAATGTTTTAGAAGGTATCATATCACTTTCGTGAGAAGAGAATAAGGCGTTTAGATTTACTTTTATGTATCTGTATTGATTATTCATGGCAATACAAATACTCAAGAAAAATAGCGTTAAAAAGAAAATCAACCAATTACTACTGGCAATACTAACTGGTCGCTCTACACCCTTATAAGTTACACGAGGTTGAACCAAAGGAACATCTGCCACCAATGTGTCAGATGGCAACGATTCGTTCACCAACAAAGAAAATTCTTCGTTGACGTCAGTCTTAGCAAATTCGTTAATGCCTATAAAAAAATCGGGTATGTAATCGACTGAATCGTTCATATATAATATTACAAAAGAGGTATTAAATCATCTACTTGTTCTACTACTTTCCACAAATTACGTTGATCAGGTTCCATAAATCCAGAACTCACACATTTATCTAACATTTCTAAAAGAGGATCGTAATAATGTTTTGTATTAACAATATAAATTTCTCCTTGAAATAATTTCAACTGTCGCCAAGTAATGGCTTCCAACAATTCTTCAAGCGTACCGCAACCACCTGCAAGAGCAATCACAGCCTCCGAATTTTGAAGAAAATGTTGTTTACGTTCGTGAATATTATGAGTAATGACAATATTTTTTAATTGGGGATGTGACCAACCATTTTGGTACATAAATTTAGGAATAATACCCGTAATCTTACCGCCATGCTTCAACATCGAATCGGCTAAATGTCCCATCAACCCAGTGCCACCAGAACCAAAAAAGCATTCGATTTTCTTTTCAGAAAGAATTTCGCCTAAACGAGTAGCCGACTGAAGATATTCCTCATCCACTTGGGAACTTGAAGCACTATATACACAAACCGATTTGATCATTTTCATACTATTTGTTTGGAAAGATTTTTAAAAAATTCCCAAATAATAATGCCACCTGTTACCGACACATTAAGCGAGTGTTTGGTACCGTATTGAGGAATTTCAATACAGAAATCACATTTATCCACGACCTCTTGCTGCACACCTTTTACCTCATTTCCTAAAATTACCGCGTATTTTTTAGAGAAGTCGTAAGTCATTTCTTCCAAAGCTACACTTCCTTCAACTTGCTCGATAGCCACAATGGTATAACCCATTTTTTTCAGTTCTTCAACCGCACAGTTTGTATCTTCAAAAAACTTCCAATTCATTGAAAATTCCGCTCCAAGTGCTGTTTTATGAATCTCAGCATTAGGGGGTGTTGCCGTAATTCCACACAAGTAAATACTCTCGACAAGAAAAGCATCACTAGTGCGAAAAACAGACCCTACATTATGTAAACTACGGACATTATCCAACACTACCACCAAAGGAATTTTGGTCGTTTGATGAAATTCTTCAACACTTATCCGATTAAGTTCTAATGTCGATAGTTTACGCATAATGAATTTTTTGCAAAGATAGAAAAAAGTTGTCAGTTATCAGTGGTCAGTGGTCAGAAAATATGTGCAGACGTCGGCATAAGGTTGTTAAGGCGGATTTTTAAAATTCCGTCCATTTTCTTTTCATTTTTTTCTGCAGCGAAAAAAACGAAACAATTTTGCGAATAAGCGAGTGGTAATCAAACCTTTTTTCTCTTTTCATTTTTTTTCTACAGCGAAAAAAAAACGAAACAATTTTGCGAGTAAGCGAGTGATAAATTAAGCTTGCTTAAATTTATCCGAGCGAGAGCAAAATCAGCGAAGCTAAAAAACGCCGCCGCTGTATTTCTGAGCTTTACGGAAAATTTATCGTTCTGAAAACTAAAATTCAGAAACTCGCTTC
>Ga0247610_10000792_pt1 | contig 42659 bp, 27 predicted proteins | sample 174DNAGHGhighgp2_FD_193483 | JGI IMG/M metagenome (GOLD analysis project Ga0247610, IMG submission 193483) | Sheep rumen microbial communities from Palmerston North, Manawatu-Wanganui, New Zealand - 1742 DNA GHGhigh gp2 | ecosystem: Host-associated > Mammals > Digestive system > Stomach > Rumen...
AACCGCCGTGTCGAAATCGTACTCTTGTAAAGAACCGATTTCTACTCGAAATCGTACTTCTGTAAAGAATCGATTTTACTCGAAATCGTACTTCTGTAAAATCTCTCCCGTTCGGTATTTCCCCTTTGTATCCGCCAAGATTGGCGGATGGGAAATACCGCCCGTGTATATATCTAATCCACTCCCTCTCTCCCTTCCTTTTAGGGAAGGGTCGGGGGTAGGCTTCCCACACTCGTTCATTCGTTCACAGCATTGCTGCTACGCGCGGGATTTTAGCTAACCATGTCAATAACTTGCGGTCTTGACGTGCTGTTTGCATGGTATATTTCGTTTGGATACTCATCAACGCATCTGCCGGAATATCCAATGCCGCTTCAAACATAAGCGCATTCGTCGGTGATAGCGGACGTTTACCGTTTAGCAATTCATTCAGAACCGAATACGACATATCTACTTGACGCGCAAACTCGCGTTGGGAAATATGGCGTGCTTCCATCTCGTCCTTAATGATTTCTCCCGGATGTACAGGATAAAAAGAATAACCTAACGTTGCCATGACTTATGCTTTATAATGGTTAGTAATGTCTTCTAATTTACAAATAGTTAGCACTGTTTCGCCTGGTTTTGCATCCATTTGGAAGATTAATCGATAATGATAGTCGATACGCACAGAATACTCTTCATTTCCTATTGCCTCAAAATTTAACGAGTTAAAGCGGAATAAATCCTCCATCCTGCTTACGGCATCTAATATTCCTACTACTCGCACATATTTCCGTACTACTTCCGGTTGATAGCGATGTTGTTTATCGTTTGTCTTGCCGGTATAATACAAGTCACTGAGGTAATCTTTTAGGAACTGTACGTCCATACTATTTGTAAATTTTGTGCAAAGGTACTACAAATTTTTGATATTCGCAAATTTTGTGAATGTTTTTTTAAGTTTTTCTTACATTTTTATGGAAAAACAACAAATGGAGCGCCGAAACGCTCCATTTATCTCTAATTCCCTAACTCCTTCACTCCTTCACTCCCTCTCTCCCTTCCTTTTAGGGAAGGGTCGGGGTTAGGCTTCCCACTCATCTCTCCCGTTCGGTATTTCCCCTTTTGTATCCGCCATGATTGGCGGATGGGAAATACCGCTGGTGAATCCTCTTCATCTCCCCTCATTAGAATACCTCAGTAGTGCGGCGTTTGGGAGCTCCGCCCACTTTTCCCATGCTACCTGACGAAGAGAGAATTAAATCTTCCATTAACACATCTTTAGGCAATACCATTGCCTCTACTGTCGGTTGTATGTAAGTATTTTTTTTCATAATCGTGATATTCTAATTATACATTTGCTACATAGTCCAATTCATTGCGCTTAATCAGCAATGGATAGCGCTCAGGGTGACGCAAAGACTCTATTTCCAAATCCACGTCTAACTTCGGCCATTCAATCGCATTGTTGCCGCTCATTCGAACATCCAATACTTCATTGATGGTTGCATCTCTCATCCACGGCACACGATTGTACGATAGGAAGTAATCCTCTCCTTGAACAGAGAGCATTATTCCACGATCGTTAATCATCAATACGTCCGCCAATGTGGAGTTGATATTGTTTTTTAAAGAATTCTGCATAAAGTTCTACTATGCTTTGGATTTTGTTAATCTCATAGCAAATTTTTAATTCGGCTGCAAATTTACTACAAAAATCTGACATACGCAAATTTTTGTAGTAAATTTTCGCCTTTTTCTTTTATTCCTTACCTTTGTACATTGTACATTGTCACTTTGTACATTACTTGACTGTCTTGCCGGTCACGTCGTACATCTCTCCGCCGCGGAGGATATATACGTGCTCGTCAATGATCACCTTTGTACATTGTACATTGTCACTTTGTACATCATCCACTCCTGTCGCTACGCTCGGAGCCTTGCGAACCAGAATCAAGCCGTAACCGTTGTTCGTGCCCTTTGCCAACTCGATCTCACATGCACCCATCGACAGGTTCCAGATGATTGCACCCTCGTACGTCAGATACAAGGAATACTGATCACTGACGACTGACGACTGACTGCTGATGGAGTACTCGCCTGCTACCGGAGCAGTGATAGTCAACGGATACGCTGCCTTGTTGTTCACTAACTGGAAGTCTGCTGCACAAAGGTTCGTGCCGTATGCCGGAACATACATCTGTGCGCACTTGGCGGCACCCATACTCATCTTCGCTACGTCACGACCGATCTCGTATTCGTTCTTAGCATCCTCACGTGCGGTCAGGAATACATTGTCCTCCAACTCACCTGTCGCTACGTTCGTCAGCTGAACCTCGTAGATCATCTCCTCAACAGCCTTGCGGTCGCGTGCCGGAGCCAGATAACCGTTGCCTGCATTTATTCCAACCGGAATCGAAACGCTTGTGGTTGCATTGTACTGGATAAAGAATGCCGAACCAACTACGAGGTTAACCGAGTGGTTGCGTCCGATGAACGTATTGGTCTTATGGTCGTAGAACTGCATTACAGGAACAGAGGTGGACAGATTCGAAATAGCCAAATTCGGGTTACCGATACCGTTCCATGCGCCATCTGCATTATTGTCTGTCTGCGTCGGGAACGGACTAACCGCTACGCTGCTACTTGCTACCAATGCCTCATCTTTCACTTTCTTGAAGCGGAGCGTCTTGTAATCGGTATTACCTACGGTGATCACGTAGAACACACCCGGTTGCATAATGCCGCGGAACTTCTTCCATGCGTATTCATCTTTTGCACGCAACTCTCCGTAGTGTGACATGATTGCATATCCAACTTCGTTCGTCAACTTCGTATCACCGTAGTAAACACCGTTCATTGCATCTACCGGGAACGGAACAGAGAATGCGTACCAACCCGCCGAAGCCTTTGCATCTTGCGTCAACTCGATTTCCAGATATACGTCGCCGTTAACTGTGATATTATTTCCGTTAATCACTTGTCCGCAATTACCCGGAGCATTACCGCTTGTAGTAGTTCCTGTACCCTTACCTAAGGTCGAGTGGATGATGAGATCGCCTACAGAAAGGTTGATGTCTGCATTCAAAGAACCACCGTTAACAACCGTTACGTCGCCTACATAACCACCAGGGAAGGAGGTCGATGCGCTTACCTCTGTGCTAATCTCGATTACCGGCTCTGCCTCAGGAATGATTTCACTATGTACTTCGCCTCGCTTGTACAGTTGGATAGGTTCTTGCGTGCCTTTGTAGAATCCAAAGAAATTACGATTATTATTATAACGCAATACCATTTCAGTATTGTTCTGCGTAACTCCACTATTGACTACAAACTTTCCTTCGCTGAATGATAGTTTATGTTTATATACGGTCGAGGTGTTCGCATTAAAACCATTATTGGTAGCAGGAGCTCCCAGATAATATCCAGATGCCGTCTTGATATACAGACTATCGTTATCCTGAATAGTACCAATCGTTACAACTGCTGCATCAATTGCCGCATTACTGATGATCTCGTTCTCAGATATACTAACAGAAACATAGTTATTTGCTTCATTAATGCCTGAAATCAACGCACCATCAAATGCCTTGTTAGCCGTTTCGTTTACAATCAGGTAGTAGCCGTCATCCGTAATATCGCCCATACTCGTTACCTTATGATAAACATAGCCTGTCGGCTGTACAGAACCAACGATTGCATAGAGCGTTACATCCGCTGTCAGCAGTTCTTCGCCGCTGATGATCGCATTTACATTCTCGGCATCGGTACTCCAGCCTTGGAAATCATAGCCGCTTATTGCCGGAGATGCTGCGCCTGCCAGAACGCTACTATAACTATCGCCCTCATGACCTTGCTTCGTGGTATAGGTGCGACCGAAGACATTCAGCGTCATGGTGTATTGTGCTTTCTCCCCAAAGACTGCTGCAATCGTCATGTCACCTGCACCAACTGCTACCGTGAACGATGCCGTGTTAGCATCTGTGGTCAGCGATACATTCTCAGAATGCGTCCACTCAGAGAGCTCGTAGTTGGTGTTCGGCACTGCCGTTACAACTACTGCATCACCGTCGTGCAATGCCACCTCTGCCAAATCCTTAGCAACGCCGTTTACGGTTACGGAAGCAATCGTACCGTTCGTAGCCGTAGCATCAAGTGCGTATGAATAATCATATACGTGCTCGGTGAACTTCGGAGTAATCGTCAAGTCTTCTGCTACTTCAATAGTTGTACCGGCATCTTTTGCATGTTCGTTATCACCATTGATGATCCAACCGCCGAAGTCATAACCTTGCAGGCTCGGCTCGTTCGCACAGAGCGTGTAGTTCTGACCTTCCATGACTGTCGTATTCTCACAAGCTGTCCATACAACTTGCTCATTACCGATTTCATAAGTCACATCTTTCGGCTCACGGCAGTCGTAAACCGACATGTATTCCATATCATCCACAGTATAGATGCTAATAGAATTGATGTCAAGACGTTTATTTCCTCCACTGGTATATATCTGAACCGCTGTACCTTCTGTAGCCTCAAATTCAAATGTATATGCATCATAACTTGAGGATAATGTTTGTTGCTTTGGATCCGAAGAACCAACTTTGACATACAATGTAACGTTGTTATCGTTAGTATAACGTTTAGCAGAAACTTCCACCTTGAACTTATGAGACAGATCCAATGCTTTGGTAGTAATACTACCTCCTTGACTTCCGGATCCTAATCTTACACTTCCTTCACTATATCCTGTATATCCTGTTGTTGTCAGGAAGTTCGCGTTAAACGCCTCTTGGCTACTAAAGTCTTCCGTTAGCAATGTCTCGCCTGCATAGTTCGTCTTCTTAAATACACCGTAAAGCGTTTCGTTATTCGCACTCGGAGTATAAGATGTCAGAACCTCTGCCGGCAGAGCGTCAATATTCTCTGACGAAGTGATATAACCGAGTTGTGTGTAACCTTCGCAGAGACCTGTTACATAATAGCCGTTCAATGCGGTCGGAGCCTCCAACGTAGTGATCGTTGCATCAACTACCGTCGGTGTCTCTACGTCATTGCCGTACAAGCGCTTGGTCTGCAGGTGCAGCGTCCAAGGAGCCACATTAATGGTATACTCATAGTCCTTATTCTCGTACGAAACGATTACAGTCTGCTCACCGGATACGTTCATGTTATAACCGCTAACCGTTGCCGAAGCCGTTACATCTGCACTCGGAGCAGGAGCGCCGCCTACTTCATAGATGTAGTTAGCTGTTACGGTTTCCGGTGCCACGAAAGCATCACCCATCGTGAACTCAGTTTGCGGCGTAGAGATCGAGATACTATTCAGTACCGTTGCCGCAATGATATTAATCGTCTTGTTGTAAGCAACACCATCCACGGTAGCCGTGATCGTAGTAGAACCTACTGCTACACCGTGAACCGTTCCGTTGCTAACTGTGGCAATGCTGCTGTTCGCAGTACTCCAAACAATGGTCGGACGAGCTTCTGCCGGCGTAATTTCCAGCGTCCAAACAACATCATTGTTGATTTGTACATTCTCCGCACCGTTGATAGTAACGCCTGTTACCGCAATCTTATTGAAAGAAGCCGCAACCGTTACATTGCCTGCCGGCATCGTCAGTACATTACCATCTACATTCGTTTCCGTAATATCGCTTTCGCCTTGCATTACCGTCCAAGCGCCAAACTCATAACCTTCATCAGCATTTGCGCTCAATGTAATTTCTGTGCCTTCGCAGGCGGAAGTAACTTCGTTCGTAGCAACCGTTCCATGCTCAATAGCATCGCTTACCGTAATGGTATAAGGCGTGCAGCATGAAGTGGCATATTTAGAACAGGACGTTGTGCTATACGCGATATGTACATCATCTACATATCGTATTGCGGTTGTGTTGTAGCAATGGAAACGTACATACAATGCGTTTTCTCCATCAAAGTCTTGAGATACGGGGCTGAATGTACCATTTTTGTCAAAAGAAGACATCTCAACTGTTTTAACCGCCGTCCATATTGCACCATCAGTAGATTTTTCTATATAGACATTGTGACTCGTATTGTTGCTAGTCCTTGCAAAATTAAACGAGAAGTTTGTAACATTAACTTTATTATTGAAAGTCACATAAGTATCGTTCGTATTAATTTTTCCTGCATAACTACCTGTAGCCTTATAGCCATTATTTTTTACAATCGCATCAGTAATCGTCCAGTCAGACGCATCGTCACTGTCCTCCCATCCATATGATTTCTCTTCGTTACTGTTTTCTACGATTGCAAACACAGCGTAATAGGTCTTGCTTGTTGCGCCCATCGTTGCAGAAGTAACCAGCGTCGGTGCATCATCTGTCTCACCGTCAATTGTTGATTCGCTCCAACCTACGAAGGACTTACCGAAGCAACCGCTTGCGCTTTCAGGGAATACAATAGCTGCACCTTCTGCATATTTGACTACGTTCGTGATACCGTTAGCAGACCATGTAACAGAACCAAGTTCATTCACCGTGATTCCTTCAAGAGTCGTTGTCTTCTCTACTGCATTCTCTGTGTAAGAAACGGTGATAGAAGTAGAACCAACTTCCAACGGTTCATTTGTTACAACCAAGTTCGTAGCGCCAATCGTTGCCGTAGTCTCATCATCGTACGTTGCCGTTACCTCCAAACCGGTCTTGTCAAACGTTTCGCCCTCATTATAGGTCATCTTGCTGGCGTTCTTCTTAATGGCAATCGACGAAAGGATACGTGCGGTAGTGGTGAAATCTGGACCATTCGTTGCAAAACTATTATAATAATCCTCTCCATCACCAATAGCCGTTACAGACCAATAATACTCTGTCTCAGCCTTTAGATCCGTTACGGTATAACTATTCGTTGTAATATTAGGTATCGTTTGCTCGGACTCATCAGAACCCAAGATATATACGCTATACGAACTTGCGTGCTCAACTGCATCCCAAGAGAGTACTGCACTATGAGAAGTAATCGACTCATCATCTACGTCTGCATTGATCGGAGCAACCAATGTCTCACCCGTCTTCTCTGTATAAACAGCCGTTGCGGTTACGTTTGCTGCCGGCATCGTGAAGGTATTGCCCACTACATCTTCATTATGGGCAACTGCATCCAGCGTATAAGAGATAGTCCATTTCTGGAATACCCAACCATCCGCTGCGGTCTGCGACAGAGTAACCGTTGTACCATCTTTTACATCCGCGTTAGGCGTGGCACTTATTGCGGTTGCGTGAGCAGCAACATCTGCTACTGCCGTAACACTAAACTTCGGTTTAATCGTCAGCGTGATAGGAATAATCTTCGTGCCAATAGTAACGCTATTCTTGTTAAGCATTGTTACTACCAAATTCGCACTGAACGAACCTGCTACTTCGCTTCCATAAGAGATTGTTACGGTTTCTTCATAGCTGGTTGAACTGAGATACAGGTATGTCTTATCTGGAGTGATAAACGTATTCTCCGTATCCGACCATTCCGTAATCGTGTAATATGCACCTCCATTTTGCGGAGCAACAATACTACTGAAGGTAACAGTCGCCGTACCATCCAATTCATCTACGTACGCTACCAAATTCAGGTTCTCCTTATCAGCCGAAATAGTAGAACCTGCAACGAAGTTAGCAGTAATAGTAGCCGCACCATCCGTAATTACAGTAGTCGATGCAGTACTCGTACTACCAAATACGCAGGTTGCGCCGGTAGATGTCCATCCGGCGAATACATAACCCTCTGCCGGAGTAGCGACAAGGTTCATTACAGTTTCGTCACTTACCCAGTTAACAGCAGCTTCGCCTTCAATAGTAGCCGTACCACCATCCGTAGCCGTGACTGCTACTTGCTTCGTGCAAGAAGTAATATATCCGGATTCTGCTACACCTGCTTGCTTCACAAATGCATATACACGCCCCTCACCTTCAGCAGCTTTGAACATACTATTGCCGTAGTAATATACGTAATAGTACTTATTTCCTTGGCCATTCGTTCCATACAAGCCATCTTCATCCCAATATGCCTTATAATTAGAACTAACCTTACCTATACCGTTTCCATTTATAACCAAATAGGTATTATTCGCTGCTGTAATAGAAATGGTCTTAACATCATTTTCTTTTGTAAACTCTAAAGCACTATTCAAGGTAGCGATAACCATATCATCCCCACTTTCCGAAATTGTTACGGATACTGCATTTTCTTCTGTGTTACTTGCAGACGTAGGAAGCCCGGTAGCGCTTAATGCGTATGCTGTTCCTTCTGTATTAGAGGAAACAAAGATATACGTTTTACCCGCTTCCAATTCGTCTATGTCTTGATAAACATACTTAGCTTCACCGCCAGGAGTGGCAAATACTGCATAGAACGTCATGTCATCATCAATCGTCGGTGCACCGGCTGCATTCGTGAACACGCTTGGCTTCGAATCTGTCGAACCCACGATAGGCGTAGCCGTCCAACCGACAAATGCTTTGCCATCCTCGCAACCGTCATTCGTCGGAGCCGGTGTTGGTAATACTAATGCATCTCCGTCAGTAACATTCGTCGTGCTTGTTTGACCGTTAACCGACCAAGTAATCGTATATACAGGAATCAACTCAAATACCACATTGATCGTCGAACTTCCGTTTGCATATTGTGCGTAAGTAACAGTCTTGTTTGTCTGATCAATAGAGGTGCTACCGGGAGCAGTAATCTCTTTGAAACGATATCCCGAAGCAGGTGTAATATCGGTAACATTAATAACAACAGCGTCATCACAAGTGTATTTGTCTCCTGTAGCGGACAAACTGAATGAACCGTTAGATGGAGTGCCTGCTGCTACATTAACTTTCTTCGCGCAATTCCACTTCGCATATAAAGTTATGTTGCCGGATAATGTAAACGTTGCGTCTGCAGCATAGTTAGTTCCTTCTCCATCAGGTTGTGTGTTCCAACCACCAAATTCATAATTGTCTTTTGCCAAATCTCCCGTATTGCTGGGCACGGTAACAGTAGTTCCTGTATTTTGCGTGATATCTGCCGGCACACTTCCGCTTGTTTTTCCGTTATCATCAAACGTTACGGTACTTTGTGCGTAAGGAATAGTTACATCCAATTCCTCAGTTGCATCACAATGACCGGTTGCACCAACAGCCTTCAAGTAATAGGTGTATGTTGTTCCCTGTGTCAAATCTGCTGTGTGCGTATAAGAGCTGACATTGTTGGCAATATTGTTGGCAATATTAGCCGGATCACCGGCAAGATTTTTCTGCTTATAACTCAACTCATAGTGATCCACATCTGCAACCGTAGTTTCATTCGTCCAACTAAACGCTCTCGCACTCGCGGTATAGCTGGTACAATTAAACGACCCGTTTATCTGAGCCAGTTCAGTGCAACAAGAAGCAGTAGTAGAATAATAGGTGGTTGAGCCGCCAGATACAATATAATATACTTTAATACCTGTTGGGCGGAGTTGAACATTGCTTGCAGATGCCACATTTTGAATATATATTGCAGAAAGTCCGTCATCATCAACTGATGTGATTTCATGCGTGCCTCCACTTGTAGATGCCCATGTGCGCCCAACATCCGTGGTGTTATTTGTTACAGTAGTGCCACTAATTGCTGTACCAGCAGTCATTGAGTTACCATAATATGTGCCATTCACAGTAATCTCAATTTTGGTAATTGTATAATTTGTGTTTGCAACGAACGATAAAATATGTCCTTTGTAAACACGGGGAGCACTTACATAATCACTATTTACTGCGGTAGATGAAGACCCTTGTGTTTGGGTGACTGTACAACTAGTGCCGCTCCAATCTATATGATCGGTTGCGAAACTACCATCACTTAAAGTTATAGTTTCATCGCCATTACTACTACCTCCTCCGCTTTCGGTATGACTGTAAACCGCATAATACGGACCGGAACCATCAACAGTGGTGACTAAATCCATTGCGGTGGAGTTGTTTTGCGCTGCACGTTGAGTTTTGCTCCAGCCGACAAAAGTCCATTCGCTGCAACCGCCCTGCGCACCTGTTCCGTCAATATCGTCCAATGCAGTTCCTACAACCACATTATTAATAGTTTCGGTTGCTCCATTGCAATTGAGTGTAACATTGCAGGTCCATTTCGCATATAAGTCAGCATTGGCGGCAAGTGTAGTACCGGCAACGGCTGGCGTCGTCAATCCAGAATTTGTGTACCATCCTGCAAAGGTGCAACCAGTCCTTGTTGGCGTTGGCAATGGATCTGGCAAAGCCGTCTGGCTACTTGCATTACTAGGACAACCCGATGTGGCACCATTACAGTTGTAGGTTATAGAATAACCAGAAGATTTTTGGAAAAGATATATACCACTATTGCTTGCCCCATCGTAACATTTTACGCTATTGTTATAGGCTCGCATATAATGAGTCTTGTTTGAATGCTTCACGGAAAAAACTCCAGAAAATCCACCTCCATCTACGGTTGAAAAAGTCCAATACCCATAATCTGAAGACGAACTTTCCACATATCCGAATGTCTTGGAACCTGTTGCTACAAGATACTTCTTCAAATTTGTATTATATATATAGTATGCATTGTCAGTTCCCGCTTTTGCTGTAAAAACGAATTCTCCAGCACCTGTAGCAGGGGTAAGGACTTGCGTGGTAGAATTATAAGTCCCTGATGTACAAGTAAATGTTTGTCCGCTGATAGTAGTATTCGGTACGGTATAATAATTACTGCTATTAAGGGCTGCTATATAATACGTTTCTCCACTGCTTATTCCTGATAGCGAAGAAACAAGTGTAGCTGCTCCCCAAATATTACCAACACCCAATACAAAAACAAGTGCAAATACAGCTGCAAAACGGGCGAAATACCTGTTAGGAGTTAGATATAAGTTAGAAATCCGTTGGATATTCGTTCGTTGTTGACCTAACGACACCCTAACGTCCTTTACCCCACGATTTGCGAAAATTGTCGTGTCGCTTTGTCGCTTTGTCGCTTTCAAAAACTGCATGACCAAGTTGACCATCTTGACCAACTCCCCTCGCAACCATTCACTTAAAGTAAATAAATGTTTCATAATGTTTGTTATTTTAAATTATATTCTATATTTCGTTATACTTTATTTCATTGGGATTCCCAATTCTTTTTTTACTTTGGGTATGAGTTCGTGTATACTAGTGACAATTGTAACTTTTTTTCCGCAATCGCGTTCAAATTGTGTTCTGGATACTTTGTCTTTTATATCGAAATCTTCTTTGTTGGTAGTAAAAAAGAAGATATGATCGCCTTTTTTTGATTTGCTTTTTACATCTAAACAAGTTTTCCAAATATAAGCATCTTTGTACTCGTGCTTTTTGTGGGCTGGCGGTAGTTTCTGTAACACACGTGTCATTGCGAATCGATCATAACTAACACGCTCTTTAATAAACAAAATATTCTTTCCTATATTCTCGTATAATTCTTTAGCATAATCAAGGGCATTTAAAGAATCACAATCAATATGGTTCGTGATATGACCTCTAGATTCAGCAAGATTCAATATGGGTTGGACATCTTTTTTAAATTTTTTAAAGTCTTGTTGAAATTTATCACTGTTTTTATGATAATTACTTTCTAATTCTATAGAATTCATCACTGAAGCTAAAGGCACGACTCTCTGCTCATCAATAAGTTTTCTTAGTTCTTCATATTTTGCGAAGATATCTGAGCTCATTTTATCTTGATGAATACTCAAGTTTAATAAATCAAGCAAGGCGCATGTGTCGAAAAACACATATACGCAAGGATGTTCACGGCTATCAATGATAGCCTTAATGTCATATGTTGTGATGCCTTCTATCATTTTCTTTTCCGTTTCATTGAGTATTCTAATAATCGACGTTCATTTTCATATTCTGATTGCAATCTGTCGATTGTATCCTCATCATACCACCCACAATCTTCAATTAGCCATTTTTTTAAATCTTCGGGAGTTAGAGGAGATTTCGTTTTAGCTGCCGTAATTACAAAGTCAAACCATCTTTCTTCATCTAATGTATGTAGGTTTCCATTATCTTTATTACATGTTCCTTCCCATTTCATTAAAGCATCAGCTGTTTCTTGGTTAGCAATGTTCGCTAATGAGGGTTCTGCGTCCTGTACTAAAATTCTAATATCGTCTCTAGTTAATAGACCTTTTACGAATTTATCATAAAAATCATCAAAAATGTCATTATACTCGTCCATCTCTAATTTTGTGGAAAGAAGAGGAGTAATGTTCGCAATGATGAGTTGACCTTTACTAATAGTGATCCATAACTTTGCTGTGTCGAGATTGCTAGGGCGATATGTGAAACATGAAACGCAATCTCTTTTCAGAAAGATATTACTTGCATAATCATCGGACGAGGCTTTGTCAAAAGCCCAATCTGCACCAGGAGTTGATTTCCACTGAGACAAGATATTAATCAATACATTTTGTCTGCCGTTTACACACAATCTCTTATAGAACTTCATAATCTTATAGTTATATTGTTTGTTATTTTTAATTATTTTCTCTCTTTTCCATCCTGTTTTGAGTGCTGATGGATAGCACTATTTCTTATCCCATTCGGGAACGATTACTTCAAAATCACGGGATAATATATTATATATATTATAGGTGTTGGTATGATACGATATACCCCTTACTTACCCTTTACTTACCCCTTACATTATTTCTTTGGATCATTTTTGACCATTTTGGACGAACCCAACAACAAAAAAGTTTCCAATCCATCGGACCAGAAACTTGTAGAGTATAAAAAATATTCAAAGATTATTACAAACCGTGCGTTAGTGTTTTAATTCCGCGACGGGTATCCCACCAATCAACAATAACTATGAAGTCATTCTCTATGTAATATATACATTTGGTCAGTTCTGAGATAACATAACTGCGATATTCTTTTACCTTCCAATAATGGTTCTACTTTACCTATTTGAGGATTCTCCAAAACTGTCTTTTTCCACTCCTCAATAGCTTCCACATAATCTGCATGCGCGGCAAAACCAAACGAGAACAATATATAGTCCTCGATAGCTTGGCGGCGAACGTAAGCTCTATCAGACCAAATGATACGCATTAGGCTAACTGACGATTACGTTGTTCTAACAGCCAGTTAACTTGCTCGTCAGTATAATACTGACCACGCTCTACTTGACGAGTGCCTTCTTCTACGCTTGCTCGCAACTCTTCTACAGAATAAAGGTATTGCTCCATAACTATCAAAATTTGTTGTTAAACCTTTGCACGGCAAAAGTACTGCTTTTTTTTGACATACGCAAATATTTTAATCAAAAAGTGCAAAATAAAGCATTTTTTTATACTCTACAGTCTGTCAAAGATCACATCATTTACCATTTGGTTATTTACCATTTACCATTTGGCAATTATTTTTTTTAGCGCTACGCAGGCACTATGTTACAAAAAAAAGAAACAAAATCATGGAATGATCCTGTTTCTATAGGGCGCTACATCCAGCACACGGTTGCAAAACCGGTGGAATAATGCTGATATAGAGTTGTTTGTTTCATCATAAAGTAGTGTCTTAACCGTTGGTACTTATGGTGACTATGTAAATCGAGTGCAAAGGTACAAATAATTTTTCATATATGCAAGAGTTGGGATGAATAAAATAAGCTTTTTTTATAGAGAAGTCTATTTCTGCTAAATAGATATGACAAAATGCTATTTTTCCCTTCTCAAAAGCGATGTTTTGACGTTCTAAATTCCTTCTTATTTCAGCTTTTTTGTGGTAGATTTTTTTCCGGATTCAAAGAGGTTAGAAAGCGGCTGAGGGTGTTGCGGCTACAATGGAGTCGTCGGGCTATTTCCCGTTGTGAGAGTCCGCGTGAGAGGGATTGCCGGATGTACGATTGGTGTCGGTATAGCGGATGGACTTCGGGTCGGTTTCTGCTGCCTTTGGGACGTCCGATAGGTTTGCCTTCCGCCTTGAGTCGTGCCAAGGCTTCGCGTGTGCGCTGGCTGATGAGCGTTCGTTCGATCTCCGCCGAGAGTCCAAAAGCGAAAGCGAGCACTTTGGATTGGATGTCGTCTCCCAGCCGGTAGCCGTCTTTGATGGTCCAAACGGAACAACCGCGGTTCATGCACAGACTGAGGATCTCCATGATCATGTACAGATTTCTGCCCAACCGGCTCAGTTCGCTGCAGATGATCAGATCGCCTTTTTGGATATGTTTGAGCAGTTTGCCAAGTTGGCGTTTGGAGTACGGTTTGGTGCCCGAGACGGTTTCTTCGATCCATCCGTCCACGATGAAACCTTCCTTTTGGCAAAACCGTTTGATCTTAAAGCGTTGATTTTCTACTGTTTGCTTATCACTACTGACGCGAATATATCCGTATTTCATGGTTGGTAAGTTTTTGATAGTTTCAAAAAAAATTCTCTATAAAAACCAACAACCCCGCCGGGCGGCAGGGTTGTTGTCAGATTCTCAAGCATCGTGGTTATATAACGCATAGTTGCCTAAAACCTGCTCAACGTGGATTACCTCAGGACACTCATCCCAAGTAAAACCTCCACCCATCAAGTACCAGTTCTTACGTCTGCGCACCGGCACTTTCTTGATAGACGGGAATGCCGAAATGGGCATTGTAATCTGCCTTCCGTCTGCAAGTACTACTTGGAACTTTCCTCTTGCAGGAAAAGTTAACTTGCTAATCTTGGGTTTAATATCCCAGTATCCTTCTACCTGTGCCATATTACTTATTGATTTTTATAAATTTTACATTACCACCTTTTTTGAATATCTGCCATTGTTTGAGCAACAACTCTTTATTCTCTTCAACTATTTGTTCCAACTGCCTTAATTGTGCGTCTGTTAAATCACCCTCTTTAGACATCTCCACTTTGGGTTCTAACCAAAATTTGGCAAAATGCTCTGTATCTTTCTTACCGACATGTACATGTGCTCAATTTTCATTAGCATCTCTTCCGAAGAACAAGAACGTCCACACGATCTTTGCCGTCATGTATAATAGTACTTTAGGCATATGCTTCCTTTCTTTCAATTTTGCGGTGCAAAATTACAATAAATAATTGATATATGCAAATATTTGAGGGAAAATTCTTCGTTTTGGGAACATTTTGGACATATATACACATCAAAGGCAGCCGGGAAAGCTGCCTTTGATTGTTGAATGCCTTAGCAGAGACTCTCGCGACCATTTCGCGACCATTACGGACGTCTCTGTAGGGTGGAATTTAGTCAATTACTTCACCATTACGCTTCGGCGCGGGTTGAGGTCCGGAGCCGGAGTCAAGGAGCATTACGAATGCATCCATAGTTACGGACTGAACATCCATTTCGGGTTGTATGTATTTCATCTTGTTCATAGCCTTTTTGAAATTCGGTACAAAGGTACGGCAAATTTTTGACATATGCAAGATTTTTTTCAAAAATAATCGTTTTGCTTGTCAAAAAAGACGTTTTTGCCGTACTTTTTACCGATTTTACATCATTTTACCATTTTTCCCGTTACATCGTACATCTGCTCATCGCGGAGGATGTAAACGTGATCGTTGATGATTACCTTCTGAACGCCAGCCTCGTTAGCTTCAGCATTGTCAACGCCTGTGATGACTTGCGGAGCCTTCTTAACAAGGATCAGACCATAGCCTTCATTGTTACCCTTCGCAAAGTCATTGGTGTAGTCACTCATTGACAAGTTCCAGATAATCGATCCTTCGTAAGTCAGGTAGATGTCAGCGTTCTCCATTTCTGGAACTGCAATCGAATACTCACCTGCACTTGGAGCGTAGAGCGTCAGACTATACTCTGCTTGGCCGTTCGTCATCGGAGCGTTAACCATAGAGAGCTTCATTCCGTAAGCATTACCAAAGATCTGAGCAACCTTCGGAGTGTTGGACATGATCATTCTCACGAGGTCTTTGTCTTGCTCGTAGGTGTTGAGTGCATCCTCGCTTGCAGAGATATAGAGTTTGTCGCGGAATACTTCGTTACCGAAGGTTACAGCCACATTCTTAATCTCGTTAGCCGGAGTACGTGCGGGAGCGTAGTTAGCACCAGTGCCTGCATCTTGCATTACAACTGAACCTGTCGAGCCATCTCCACCTGCATTGTAGAAGAACGGAGTACTTACAGTGATGTTCGTGCTGCTTGTCAAAGGCTGATAGGTATAACTATACGGGTCAAGAACCTGAACATTAACGGTTACAGTACCGCTTACCCAACTCGGGTTACCAATACCGTTCCAACCAAAGTCTTTCGAAGGATCACCACTACCGTTGTAAGCCTTGTAACCCATACTGGTCGTTTGAGTCATTTGACCTGTTTGAGTAGCTTTGAAGCGGAAGGTCTTCGTGTTACCATCAACAGTCATGATGTAGAATACACCCGGTTGCAGGATACCACTGTACTTCTTCCAGCCGTAGAGACCGTTAGCACGGATATCACCATGGTAATCCATGATTGCGTAGTTCACTTCGTTATATAGTTTCGCGCCTGTCTCAGCATCATAGATGCCTTCTGTTGCACTAACTGCGAACGGCAGTGTGAATGCGTGCCACTGGCTCGGATCTGCTTGAATACCTGCCATGCTGGTACCTAAGGTCAGGTCATAGATGATCTCACCGCCGGTAGCCAGAGTGATGTTCGTTACAGAACCTAACTCAGAAGCCGTACCCGGAGTCTGGGTCGACCCCATCGTGGTAGCGAAGTAAACGTTCGGAGTCGTGGTCGGAACACTTGCCTCAATGCGGCTACCATCCTCAACAACAACGTTCTTAGCTACAGGGTTCGTACCGGTGATGATAATCGTTGCTCCGTTCTGAGCGATATAGCTCTTCGGCTCTTCAATGTTATCGGTATTAACCGTCACAACTACATTACCGTTTGCTACGATCTCATCCTCAACTACGTTGTCGTTAATTGCCACCTCTGCCGGATTAGCCGGATCATCACTACCGTCAATCTGATTGCGGTTCACATACAGTTTGATAGCAGACTGCTCATCCTTGTAGCAAGAGAACAACGGATTGTTATTACCGTTCGGATTCATACTCATCAAGTTGCGGCTATTCGAACCTTGTGCCTGAATGGTAGCTTCACCATCATTTGCAATAGCAATCGACCATTTACCATTGTCATTAAGCGTTGCTTGCTCTTTCATCTGGTTAGACGAGTTGGAAGCAGCGTACAGATACATACCATTGTTAGCCTGGAATGCATATAAGCCTTCACCAGCATCAACGAGGATGAAGGTCTTTGTACCTTCTGCCGCATAGAGGGTATCAGCTACAATACTTTGTGCTGCTACAGCAGCGCGGTTATTGGTGTTGTGAGCACCCATAGCATACTTGGTACCACTCTTCTCACCAACAACGATTACCTTGATACCCGGCTTGATATCTTCTGCACCGGCTACCATCCACTTACCGGCAATCTTATTAACCGGCTCTTGAACGGTAATCGTATATGTAGCCTCACTTGCGATATTATCGTCGTCACCAGCAAAGGAAGCGGTGATAACGGCAGTTCCATATCCGCCAGCCAATGCGATAACACCATTCTCATCCACCGTAGCAACAGCCTGTTTGCTCGAGCTGTAAGTAATAGGTGCTACATGGAGCGTGTTGTTGAGTGTCGGAGCAACCCAAGTGCCGACTTCAGTTGCAGGAACTATCTGCTCTGCCGGCATGTAAGCCAAGTTCGGATTAGCCTTACCCGGATTAACGGTGATGTCATACTCAGCAATCTTAACGCTATTAAGCATTACCTCTGCTTTCTTGTCACCAGCAGTGCTCAGATCTGCCTCAACAGTGAAACCGGTAACAGCCTCAGTAATAGTTTCCTGCTCATCGTAAGCTGCCGTCACGGTCAAACCTTCGTAGCTAAACTCAGTGTTCTGCTCGAACGTTGTCTCGTACGTACCACCTAAGATATAGTGGTGAACAGCCAGAGGCTCGCCTTCGTAGTAAACGGTAATGGTCTTAATCTTAAATTGATTGCTCTCGTCTATATTGACTACACGTATCGAATCCGCATCAAGGCCTGTTCCAGAATCAAACGGATTAGAAGTTGAAAGCGAAATAGGTGTACTTTCTTTTGTCGGTATAGCAGCATCATTTTTGCTAAAGCCTACTTTTGCATTTCCGCCTACAGTAATTACAACTTGATCAATAGTACAACCAGTTTTTGCCTTGATTGTAACATAACCTCCGAAGTCTGTCGAAGTTTGGTACTTATACAAGCGAAGTTCATTATCTTTGTTGCTTGCATTAGGAGCGTTTTGTGCACCTCCCTGATAACCCGCATAGGTAATATCTGAAGGATTCAAATCTCCACTGACTGACGAGAAGCTTGTAATAGTTGCAACCTTGCGAGTTTCTACCTCGGTTACATTCATCGTTACATTGATCACGACGTCCTCAGCAGCCGCAGCCTCATCGTGTAGTGTGATCGTTGCAGCATACTCACCAACCTCAACATTTGAGTTAGCAGTTACGGTGATTATACCATCCTCTGTCAGCGTCTCTGTACTAATATTGAACGCGCTCGCGCCTGTACCTGCAAGAGTAACCGTTGCGTTCTCAATAGCTGTAAGCTCTACAGAAACTTCAATAGCCTCAACTTCTGCGCCTTGCTCTACGTTACCGAAGGCAACTGCCGTCGGACTAACCGTGAACTCAGGAACAACCGGAGCAACATATTTCTTAACCTCAACAACAAGACCACCTTCACTCATCTCGTAGGTGGTTGTATTGTATTTGAGGATAGTACCCTTAGCAATAATGGTATCGTTAACACCTACCTCATTCTCGTTCAAGTTAACATGATAGAGTTCAAACTCATTGTCAACATTTGCATCGTGGAGGAAGATATTGATATTCGTGGTACCGCTAATGCTCTTCACAACACCTTGTAAGTAAACCTCGTCCGTAAGATAATAAGCAATAGCATTATCGCAGAATCCAATTGCTTGTGCTATGGTATAAGGATCATCTTGCGTGTTTGCGATATGCTCCTTCGGTGCAAGATATTTCTTGTGCTCTACCATGTAACAGGTGTTGTTAGCAAACTCATAGGTAGTACCATACAGAGTCAGAACACCGGCAGCAATAATTGTATCACCAGCTGCAATCTCTTCATCTGCAGTAAATTTAACCTTACCAGAAGCCGCATACATGTGATAATAAGTGAATGTCGGAGCTTCAGGAGTCTCATCACCGATATTACGAACTACAACATCGTAGTTGCCGAAGTTGGAATTAAACTCGGTGCAACTCTTAACAACACCCTTTACGTACATTACTGTTTCGCCATCATAGCAACTACCATCAATAACGGTTCTTGCCTCTGTCGGAGTATAAGGAATCAACTCGCTATTGGGCGACAGCGGGATATTGAGCGTATATGTTGTACTTACTACCTCACTGTGATTGGTAGCGCTGATAGCGATTGCCTTAATCGTGTATGTGCCGCAATCATTGAGCTCAATAGCAGCCGTGTACTCGGTACTTGCACTTGTCGGGGTCTTACCATCTAAGGTATAATAGATCGTTCCTTCTTCAGCGCTCAACTCGATGGTTTGTGCGGAAGTATATTCACCACCATCTACATTGAATGTAGGATCTGCCAAGGGCTCCACGCAAGAGGTTGCATAATTTGCTACAGTACCCTCAGCAGTAAAGTTAACCTCAATCTTAGAAATACGTACCTGTACATTGGATGTATTTGCATTTCCAATTACAAACGATGTTGCGTTAATAGGATATACGCCGTCAGACAACGCTACGGTTTCTTCGCCTACTTTTACCCATACATTGTTATATGTTTCGCTAAAGGTCAGGCCAACAGAAGTGATTGTTTGCGGTGCTGTAATAGTAAGCGTGTTACCTCCATTTGCATGATAGTACAAGCGAATATCACCAGCTTTGTTCAAGCCAACGTTATTGCTATTACCACCTTTTGCACCTACGACACTCCATTGATCAGCATCTAAGCCAAATTTAGTAGCCTCATTAGTATTTACCGCCATATTAGCGGTAGCACCGGAATAGGTAATATTCGTTGTATTCGTTGCACCCGGAACTTCTTCAGCAAATACTGCATAGAGTACATCTTCTTCAGAAGCGATCGTGTAAGAATCACCAAGTTCATAGAAGTACTCGCTCGGTTTAGCAGCTACCGGAGTAGTAATCTCAACAGCGCTCCAACCTTTCAGCACCTTACCTTCGCAAGCATGTGCTGCATCACTCAACTCATTCGGCAAAGTAACTACGTCATCTACATTGTGGCTTCCTGCAAACACAACCTCGTGTCCGTTCTCCATCAGCTTCAGCGTTGCTTCTGCCGGCGGAGTAACGATCTCCGAGAACGTAGCACTAACCTCAACAGCGTTGTTCGGCATAGTGAAGGTAGTTGCATTCAGCGCTTGCTCTGTACCATCTACAGTCCAAGCAGTCAGCTCATAGCCTTCTGCTGGAGTCAAAGAGACAGTAATGGTTGCATCTGCACAAGCCGATGTCGGATTAGCAACTACTGTACCATGCTCAATATTGCCAGCAATAGTTACATTAAGCGGCGTGCAGCACTCAGGAGCCGACCAGTAATAGGTCGTTGAAGATGCTGTCGATACTGCCTTGTAGAATGCAAGAGTTTGACCGGAAATATTGCTGTTGATAGAGGTATAACAGCGCCAATCCGTACTTTGGTAAACGCCCAAATAACGATCTTCATCAACATGATACAAATAGTCATCATCTATCTGGAACGAGATATTCGCGTTTTCACCTACACGTACGCCGTTGTTATCCGATGTACAGTATAAGTTATCAGTACCACCATGTACTGCCAAAGAGAAGTTCTCTTCACCCTTAGTGATATCCCATACAAGACCTTCAACAGAAGAAGTAATAACATCCTCTGCAACAGTTACTTCTACAGCATTAGGTTGACCCTTAGATCCCTTATTGCTGTGAGACATTGCATATTCATCATTCGTAATTACGATAGCATCACCGCTTACGAGGTCTGCAAAAGCAGTCTTCACATAATTTGTCTCAGCAGGAGCGGAACCAGACTCAGTTCTGCTATAAACTGCATAGAGGGTAATGTCGCTTGTCGGGTGATACTCACCGGTGTACAATGTTTGAGCATCCGTTGTCTCAGAAGCAACTGCTGCCTCAGCCCAACCTGCAAATGCCCAACCAGCTGCAACACAAGCCTCACTCGGAGCAGGACCTGCGGGCAGTTCAACACCTGCGCCGATAGCTGTCTCGGTAATAGGATCGCTACCTGCATTGAACGAAACGGTATAAACCTTTCCGAAGTTAGCCGTTACGGTAACGTCTGCATCAGGCATCGTGAACGAAGCACCTGTAGCACTCGTTGCATTAGTGATCTCAACACTTTCCGAAGTCCAGTTAATGAACTCATAACCGGTAGGAACATCAGTCGAGAGATTGATTGTCTCACCGAAGTGAGCATCTTCCTTACCACCAACAAGCGTTGCGCCTGCTGCCGGATTCTGCGCAAGAGTTACAACATAGTTCTTCTGCGTGAAGGTTGCTGTTACGGTCAACTCACCTTCTGCGTTAGCTGCCAGAGAGATTGTATTCTCGCTCAAAGAAGCACCTTCCAACTCGCTGATTGCAAAGCTTACCTCATAACCGGTAGCAACTGTCGGTTCGATCGTTACGCTTGCTGCCTCGCAAGTCTGAACGTTTTCTACATCGTCACCAACTTTCAGCGCGAAGGTATTGCCCTTCTCTTGATCCTCACCTGCTTTTACCAGAGTTACCGTCGTGCATGCCTCGCACTCGGTGCTATACTCGCTGTATGTTTTCGGGCCAATTGCACTCAGTACCAAGTCATCAATAAGACGAACGGCTGTATTCGAACCATAATATACGCGAACATATACATCTGAGTATTCACTTAAATCGCGTGTAACTTCTACCCATTCACCCTTCGCCATGCTTGTAGCGCTTTGTGCATCGCCTACTTGCGTCCATTCAGAACCATCAGCAGATACTTCAACTTTCCAGGAAGATGCTGTAGTATTTGTAGATTGTTTACTTACATAGGATGTGATAGAAGTCGGATTAGCAATCTTTGCAGCAGTTGTTACAGATGCTGTTGCTTTGCCACCGGTGCTTCCAATCTTGCTACCACCATGTGCGGTTATACCTGAAGTGGTATAATTAGAAGTCATGTTATCAAATACCCAATTCGTGTATGTCGCAGCATCAGCCTCAAAGTCTATCGAATAGGTAACAGGAGAACCTGCGCCTTCTTTTGCAAATACTGCATACAGCGTAGCCGGAATTTCGTCAGCAAAAGTAAACTCTGCACCCGGTGCATATTCCGGAGCGGTTGTACGATTAGCGTCAGCACTCCAACCAACGAACACCTTCGGGCAGTTATCTACAGAAGCCGTGCTCGGCAAGTTGAACGGAGTTAAGATAGCATGATCACCGCTAAGGTCTGTATCCTCAACGCCACCAACCATCAAGGTCAGTTTAACTTCAGGCAGAGCGCTGGTAATGAAGTTGCCTTCCAATACAGTGTTACCCTCTGCGCAGTAGTCAACGCCATCACCAACAGCCATAATGCTGTAGTTATACTGGGTCTCAGCTTCCAATTTGCTCAGTGCCTTCGACAACTCAGTTACGCTTCCGCTGAAGATCGGCTCCTCTGCATCCTTCTTGATAACACTTACCAAGTACGAAGATGCATTAGCCACCTCAGCCCAAGCAATCGTTGCGCTGTTATATGTCTTGGCGATCTCACCATCCAATGCCGGTTTTGCAAGGTTCTGACAAGCATCATGTGCAAAAGTAGCCGAAACGGTTACAGCCTCACCAAGCATTGCAAAGGTGTTCTTCGTTATATCTTGGGCTGTACCATTTACGCTCCATGACTCGAGATGATGGCTACCCGCTGGGGTAAAGGTGATAGTTACCGTTGCGCCCTCACAAGCCTCAGTCAAGTCAGCCTCAACAGAACCATTCTCAATGTTGTCTGCAATCGAAATTGCATGCTTCTCGCAACCCTTAGTGGTATAACCACTACGTGTATCTGCGATAACCACACGTTTGTAAAGCGACACTTCAACCATATTATTGCTACTTGTATAGCAATTGAAACGGCTTGCACTATAGTTGCAGTACATCGTGTAAGTACTCGTATTATACACCTGCGAAACAGAAGCCATATTGCCATCGAATGAGATAGACCAAGTTGTAGCAGCTTCCTTGAGGGCAATTTTTTTATCACCACTCATATAAAGATATTGACCACCATTTGCAAGCGTCCAACCATCATTTGCATTACCGCCAATAGTGAACTGGATAGTACCTTCAGCCAATTCCGTGATTTGAGTTTTATCCTCATTATAGGTTGAACCCGTCCAAGAGAGGTATGTCTGATTGTTGAATCCACCTGCCGTCTTCATGGTGTTCGTTGTATAACCGGCATGTGTACTGAATACAATCACATCCCCAGCCTCAACACTGGTAGCCAGATTCCAAACCTCACCACCATCTTCACCAGAAGCATATACAGCGTAGAGTGTTTGCGATTCAGCACTCAGGGTATATGAAGCACCCGGAGCAAAGAAATTCTCTGTCGGTTTGGTGTCTGTCGGTGTTTCGATAGTCACCGAACTCCAGCCGACAAGTGTTTTGTCGTCCATTCCAGTTACGACTTCAGTCGGCAGAGAAATAACATCATTCAAATGATGCGTACCAGGTAAGTTGCGGCTTACACCATTCTCACTTAGCACCAGCACAGCTGCAGGCATTTCAGCCGTTGTGAAGTTTTCCGAAGCAGAGAAAACGCCATCACAATAGTCATCCTGACCTTCTTCTGCCAGAGCTTTTACTTGATAAGAGTATTGGGTCTCAGCAGTTAAGCCGGTTGCTTCAAAATACGTGTTAGAGGTTGCATCTTGATCAACGCCGTTGAACTTAACCACATACTTGTCTGCATTTTCAACTGCCTCCCAAGTCAGTTTAGCACTATTGTACTTCAAATATTCTGCCGGAACAGAAACAACCGGAGTACCCAACTTCTCACATGTAGGACAAGTCGGTGCAGAAGCATAAGTAGTAGTAGAACCACCTGATTTCTTATACAAATCAACACCATTAGTTGCAGTAGAGTTTGCATAAGTACGGAAATTATTGCTGTAATAAGCAAAGCAACGTGTATTATTCGTTACACTATTTATCTGCCATACACTGGAAGTACTATAAGAAAGCGTAAACCATACAGCGTTTTGTGATAATCCGGCATTCTTCGAACTTGTACCTGTTATATTGGCATAAGTTCCTGTGGATTTATTTTGTAATGAATATTGAGCGTTTTCACCATTTTTAGCAAACGTCCAAATCATCTTATCAGTTGGATTGACAACTTTACCATCGGTAATGGTCACAGATGCACCTTGAAACTCTCCGCTAGACAAGTCAGAAGTCATAGCATAACCATTACGAGCCAAAACATACTCACCATTCCAATCTTCAGGAGCACTTGTTATTTGGTTCCAAGTTTCTTCCTGACCTTCCGTTTTCTTATAAACAGCGTACAATGTACAATTCTCTGTCGGATGATATGTACTTGCAGCAGCATACAACGTCGGAACGGTTGTCGTAGAAGCAACAGTAGCTGCTGCCCAACCGGCAAACTCCCAACCGTCAGCCGAGCATGTCGGAGTCGGACCAGCGGGAAGAGTAATACCTGCACCATAAGATTCTTCGGTAATATCCGCTTGGCTTGCTGCACTTCCGCCTACATTGAACGAAACCTTATATTTCGGCAATTCTTTAAAAGTAACGGTAATTGTCGTTGCGGCGGTAATGCCGGTTACTTTTTTGTTCGCTTTATCTACACTACCTGCTGTAGCGGTAATATCATCGAGTTCATAGCCTGCAGCCGGAGTAATGTCCGTAATGAATACTACACCACCGTCGCCATCACCACAAACTTCTGTGGCACTTAACGTATAAGTACCATTTGTTTCTGCGCCCTTTGCTACTGCAACAGGATTTGCACAAGCAGCTGCATTAACAATAATCGTTTGATCAACGGATTTTCCACCATAGGTAATTGTCACCTTTGTGTCCGTAGTAGCCAAAGCGGCAGAAGTAGTCGGCGAGAATGAGAAATCAGACTCATTACCAGCGTAAGCTATATCAGAAGTAGATGCATCGCTGTAAGTTCCGGTAATAACCAAACCCGTCGGATCAAAATTATCACCTTCAGTATATACGACCTTTGTCGGAGCTGTTTTTACTGCGATAGAAGAAAGGGTCTTTTCGGATACTTCTTTATAAAGACCAGGTTTTACATATTGAGCTGTCGTTTGATTGCTATAACATGAGAAACAAGTCGTACCATTTTTGTATAAAATGTGACGAGAAGTCTTTCCCGTACAGGTAACAGTGGCAACACCTGCATCTGTAATTGCGATTGAAAAATAGGCATATTTGTCTAATGTTGCTACAATCTTTACATTGTTACTACCCGTCGTACTAGTGGCATTTAAATAACCAGCACCATCTGCATAGTTACCCGCGTAAAGAGTCCAACCAGAAGAAGTACCACCTAACGTGAACACCATCATGGCATCTGTTGCCGTTACAACGTTGTTGGTGATCGTAGCCGATGTGATTTTACGGTTGTTGTTGTTCGATGTAGTAGCAATAAAACTACCATCTGATGTACCAATTACATAATTGGCACCTACCACCAAATCATCAGTTGATGTCACCAACTGGTAATCTGTCGCCCACATCTGTGTGACGCCGATGCACATCAGCATCAATAGGGTTAGAAATAGTTTTAGTTTTCTCATAATGTTTGAGATTTTTAGTTAAACAAAAAGTTAATTATATTAGTTTGATTTGTTGCTTATAGCAATTCTTTCAACTTGTTTTCATCAGGAAGCAATTCTTTCAAATGCTCACGTATCTTATAAGTCGCCACGCCCATCGGTTTCTGGTAATCTTGTAACACATACTCCACATAAGCCTTATCCGCTTCTTTACACAATATAATCCCTATTGATGGGTTTTCATGCGGCAATTTCTCTTCATCATCCAATATCCGCAGATATGCAGCCAATTGCCCTAAATAGGCGGGTTTGAACGCTCCTTTCTTAAGTTCTATCACCACCAGACTTTGTAACTCTCTGTTAAAAAAGAGTAAATCGACCCAATGGTTATGCCCCAACTTATCGTAATGTACCTGATTACCTCGGTATGTAAAAGAGCGTCCGAATTCCATTATAAAATTCTTGATATTCATCGCTATTTCACGCTCTATCACCGCTTCGTCTATATCCTCATCATGCTCTCCCAATTGCTCAACATTGATAAAATCCAGCATATATTCGTCTTTAAACATCTTAATAGCCTTAAGCGTTTGGTTCTTTTGCGGGAGAGTGTGCGCAAAATTATTAGGCAATTGATCTTGATGGTGGAATAAATCAGCCTTCAAATTATCCCTCAATGTATATTTGTTCCAATGATATAGCGCAGTCTGATGAATATAAAAAGCACGTTCTTCCAATGTTTCCGTCTTAGATAATATCTCAGTATGCAGCGAAAAACCCAATGCAAAAAAGTCACTCCACGACATCTCAACATCAGCACAGGGACGATTTTTCATCATCAAACTATCTGATAAGAATACCAAATTCTGATTTTCGTCCATTTCGTCAGCCGTGGCTGACGTTTTTTCTGCTATTTCGCCAGCCATGGCTGACGAATTAAACAAAGAGTTCCATGACTCATAGAAAAGTCGCATCAGTTTCAAATTCGTAGCAGAAAAGCCCTTTAATCCGGGCAACTCAATGCTTAATTGTTTACTGATATTTTCTATCGCACTTGTTCCCCATCTATTCTTCCGAGTATTATCCGAGATATATTTTCCTATTCCGAAATACAACGCCAATTGCTCCTCATTTACATGACGGGTAGCCCTCAACTGACTATTCAATATAGCCTGTTTAATTGCCTGAACAGCGTAATGATATGTCGGATCTAATTTATCGTGCATACTTATTATTATATTCTAAGCCATTCCCTTTATATTCCCACGCTGAGTAGCATGACCATCAGCAGGGAGAGAAATAGTTTTAACCGTCTTAGCCCTACGAGGCACGATGGCCTATTTTAATGTTAAATAATTTTAAGTTAATAAATATTGTTAGTTATGTTAAAGTTTTCTTATTTCTTTCCTTTTTTAACTTTGTGTTTGATCTTTACGACTGCAAAGTTCAGTTCGATCTCTGTCTCAGTTTCCGTAGTGTCTAATTGAGAGCCAAGCACTTCGCCTATTAGTTCACCGCTACGCTGCATAAGGGTTTTCTTCTGAGTCTCGTCATCAGTTGCCGTTACTGCTTGCATCGTGCGAGCCAATTCGCGTAGTTGGACAAAAGTATCAATAATAGCAATCGTTGTTTGAGTTGCTCGCTCACTCTTTAAGATGGTTGCCAACATATACAAACCGCTTTCTGTAAAAGCTGTTGGCGCATTTCGTCTTCCTCCCCAACTTGCGGTCGAAATTTTCGACTTCAAGTCTGCAACTTCCTGATTATTAAGTACAAATAAATACCCATTCGGGAATTTATCCGGATTGTTCTTAACTGCTTCATTCACGCGTTTCGTCTCTACACCATAAAGAGTAGCGATATCAGAATCCAAGATAACTTGTTGTCCGCGAAGAACGATGATCTTGTCCTTTACCTGCTCATATTTAACGATATTGCTCATTCCTTTGCTAAAAAGCTTTTATAATGTTTGAACTTGTAAAAATTTCTTAATAGTTGCCCTTTGAAATAGTTTTAACCGTCTTAGCCCCTACGAGGCACGATGGGTTGTATATATTTTGCGTGGTGATACGTGATAACCCTTATTTGAGTCTTATTTGAGTGTTTGTTGAGTGTCGGTTGATTTTGGCATTGGGCGCAACGGGGCGGAAAAAAAGAAACAAAACCTTATAACGGTTCTGTTTCTAAAGCGCATACTCCCCACTCACGGACGTCAGCCCGGTGGTAAAATACTGATATGTAGTAGTTTGTTTCATACAAAAGTAGTGTCTTAACCGTTAGTACTTCTGCCTCCGCTTCCCCCCTAAGAAATAGGATTTTCGGAGCCCCTCATGAGGTTTTAGGATCCCTCAATCGTAAATTCGCTGCAAAGGTACAAAATTTTTTTGATATATGCAAGGAAAAAGTGAAATAAATTTTTTTTGTTTAGTGAATGCTGCAAAACGGCAAAAACCATGCGAAATTTGGAATATTCGGATGTTTCAAAATGAATATTTCCCCTTTATGGCGAGGTATTAGAAGAACATAAGCATAGATAAAGCGTTTCTTTATAAAGTGGCGCGGAGGAGGAGATGGAAATCGGTGCGGGTGGGGAGTTGAGAGGGATTGGCGGCGAAGGGGGAACCGGGGTGCTTATCGAGGTACCATTGACGAGCATAGACGGTTTCGCTGAAACGGAAATAAAGGGCGATGTGAGGGTGAGCTTGCCATTTGAGGCAGAGGTAAGCGCGACCACCTAAGCCATACGTGGCAGGAATGGAGAAGGCATAGAGCACATCGTGTTCGTAGAGGTAAATACGGTTGTCCCATTCGCGGGCATCGAAGGCTTGAAGGCGAAGACGGAGGCTGAGGGGTAACGCGACGGGAGAGGCGGGGGATTGGAAATCATAGGCGATGTCTTGCGCCAAGGAAAGGCCGTAGGATGTTTGATGTGTGATGTTGGCATCGGCGGTAGTGCGGAACGACCAGGGTCCGGTTTGACAATCAAACATAGCGCGGGCGGAGTACGTGGAGAGAGTACCTTTCTTTCGCGCACGGAGACGGAGCGAGATCCGCCAGGACTGGCGGATGTATTGGGGTTCGAACATGAGATCATAGCCAAGAGAGGGCGAGGTGGAAATGCCATATTTGATGCCGCTGAAATAGAAGATATCCGCATAGCCGGTGAACCGCCAATTGCGAAGGCGGGTAATGTCCAATCCGATGTAACCGCCGTTCTCATCGTTGATGCGGGAGGTTTCCGAGAACGCATAGCCCAGCGGGTTGTCGAAGAAAGGCGAGTAATAGCGGTAGAGGGCGATGAGCGAGATGCCATCTGCGGGGTAAAAACGCGAGCCGATGAGGGCGGCGAAGCCCCAATGGGGAAGCCTACCCCCAGCCCCTCCCTGAAGGGAAGGGTGTTCATAGTTTTCCGTTGTGGCGAGTTCGCCGAAGAGATCGAACCATCCGTGGTTGTAACGGAAAGAGGCGCCGAGGACTGCTTGGTGGGAACCTCGGAAATAATGGTGATTGTACGCGGCGTTGTTATACGGATGAATACTATCCGACCAGAGCGTTTGTGCGGCGGTTAGTTGGATGTCCAGGCGCATATAACGGAGTGTGAGATTGGCTCCGAGGATGTGTCGCCAGACGGTGTCGTTGGCGTGCGTCATGGAGTATAAAGCGCTGATATCCAGTCGTGTGGCTTTGTTCCATTGCCAGCGAAAAGTAGCTCCGACGCCATGCAGACCCGCGCCGTCCACGGAGGAGTAATAACGAAGCCCTTCGCGTGTTTGTCCGACGGAAGTGACGTACATGGATTTGCCGGCGTGGAAGACGGGCGCGAAGACGAGTCCTTGTCCGAAAGAGGCTTGGAAATTACCCGCGACGAGTGTGTGGAGATGACCGATGTCGCGGAGTTGGAGATAAGCACCGTATTGAAGGTCTTGGGCGGTTCCTCCTGCGGGGCGTCGAAACTGTGCGCCAAAAATGACACGACGCTGAAAATCAAAACGATAGCGCGTTTGTAGATAGACAGGATCGGAGCCGGAGAAGGATTCAATATTGCGGGCATCAATGCGAGTGATGATCTCATGTTTCGCGCGCGTGAACACCTCGCGCGCGTACATTTTATTATTATTGGTGAATTTATTATTATTGGTGAATGGAGATTGGTCGTTGTGGATTGTTACGAAAGGCAGAAGATCGCGTATCTCGTAATCGGCAAGGGAGGGGATGAGGAGGAGTTCGTAGAGGGATTCGAAGGGATGTTTATCGGCGTAGAAGAGGATGTCGTCAATCTGTCGCGGGGAGAGGAAATAGAGCCGGCTGAGTTCTTCGTCGGTGGTGTGGTTTAGGTCGATGGGGGCGTCGTGGATGGCAAGGAGGTCCGTTTGGAGTTGCTCAAAATCCACTTCGCTGAACTCAGAAGTGGCGTTGTAGATGTCCAAGATGATGGATTCTAAGTTGATGGTTGAAAGTTGATAGTTTAGGGTGGGGAGTGGGGTATCGAGTGAGGTTTGCGCGTGGATGAACAACGCACAACCGATCAGCAATATTCCGAGAATCTTTCTTTTCACGATGCAAAAGTACAAAAAAATTTGCATATATGCAATTTTTGTTGTAAATTTGCAGCAAATTTAGTTTCGAGACATTCCGAATGAACCCAAAGAAACATCGAATATATAGCATCATAGAGTGGAGCGTGGCGATTGCTGCTTGCGGATGGTTGGTATGGCAGATGGTGACGTACGATAACTATCCGGAGTTGTGGTCGGTTTTGCGCGGGATGGGGTGGAAAGAGTTTGGTGCGTTGGTGTTGTGCGTGGCGTTGATGCCAGTGAACATGGCGATTGAGGCGTGGCGATGGAAAACCCTTTGGGAAGGACAAAGGGACAATGTACAATGTACAAAGGAGATGAGTTTTTGCGAGGCGCAGAGACAGGTGTATTACAGTAAGTTAGCAGGGTTGATTACGCCTTGGAGGATTGGAGAATACCCGGCAAGGGGAGTACTGATGGGGGAGGGGCATTCAGCCGTCAGCCATCAGCCGTCAGATGTCAGCTATCAGAAATCGTTATGGGCAAGGGTATTGTCGATGGGCGCAGTGGGGAGTGCGACGATGACGGCGGCTATCGTGATAGGGGGAGTCGTTTCTATCGTTTTATTAGTCGGAATAGGTGAACCAGTCGTAATCGATCAACTCGGGTGGAGTTATTGGAGTCTTATTGGGGCGGTGATTCTGCTGCTTGTTGTGGCATTGTTGTCGGCTCCGCGTTTGCTCAAACGTTGGGCGGAGGTGTCGCATAAATTAGTGCTGGTGAGTATCGGACAGAGTTTGGTCAGGTTGGTTTGTTGGTGTGTGCAGTTGATTCTCGTGCTGTATGCACTCGGAGCTATCAGCATTCAGCCATCAGCATTCAGTCTGTCGTTCATTTATTACTTGTTAGTGACGGTGACACCGAATGTGCCGATCGCTGAAGTCGGGGTGCGTGGTGCGTGGGCGATTTGGGTGTTTGGAAGCATGAATGCCGCATTAGCGGGGGTGCTATTATGGGGGATCAATACGTTGTTACCCTGCGCTATTTGGCCGTTTATGCGAGCGAAGAAATGAAAAATTTATCATTTTATTCCTGTACATGAAAATTTTTTAGTGAAAAAGTTTGTATATGTGCAATTTTTTTTGTAATTTTGCAGCGAATTTATCGTTCTGTCGTTATAACGGAATAACAATATAGGGAAAACTAACTAAAACACAATATCATGAACATTAATTTTCAAATTCACTATCGTGCCGAGTATGGGCAGTCTTTATGCGTGATTGAGACGCAAGAGTCGATTTTGGGCTGGACGGAGAAAGATCCGTTGGTAATGAATTGTCAGGGAACGGATTTCTGGCAAGTAGAAGCTCAGATCAGCGATTTTCCGACGAGTGTACACTACAAGTACGCGATTCGTTTGCAGAACGGCGGTTATATTTACGAGGCCGGCGAGCCGCGTCATTTGACGTTGAAGGCGGCTGATAAGAATATCACCGTTCGCGACTCATGGCAAGCGAGCACGTATGAGGACAGTTTTTATACGACGGCTTTTGTGAAGGCGTTGTTCAGCCGTAAGCATTCTGCTATTAGTCGCCAGAAAGCGCCGAAAGGCAATATCCGTTTCTCGATTGATTTGCCGCAGATTTTGCCGTCACAAGGTGTAGCGATTATCGGAAATTGCGATGCTTTGGGTAATTGGGATGGTGCTAACAAGCTGATTATGAGCGATGTGGAGTTTCCGTTATGGCGCGCTGATATTGAGGTGAAGGGTCAGGATGTAGTAGAATATAAATATGTCATTTATGATCTGAAAACGGGCGAAGTGGTGGATACCGAATGGGGAGAGAACCGTCAGATTTGGGGTGTCGAGAAGGGTCATGTGATCTATGAGAACGACCGTGCTTTCCGTCGTACACAGCCTCGTTGGAAGGGTGCGGGTGTTGCCGTTCCGGTGTTCTCGCTCCGTAGCGAAGAAGGCTTCGGTATCGGTGAGTTCCAAGATTTGAAGAAGATGGCAGATTGGGCTGCGGCTACGGGTCAGCAGATGATTCAGACGCTTCCGATCAATGATACAACGCTGAGACACAACAACTTAGACAGTTATCCGTACAATGCTGTGAGCGTGTTTGCGCTTCATCCGATCTATATCAATATCGAGAAGATGGGTCGTCTGACTCCGGCACAAAAGAAGAAATATGAGGCTCAGAAAGCTGAGTTGAATGCATTGACGTTCGCTGATTATCAGAACGTTTATGACAAGAAGATGGTATTTTTCAAGGTGCTGTACAAGCAGGACAAGGATGCGTTGTTCGGCAGCGAGGAATATAAGGCATTTATCCGGAAGAACGATAGTTGGTTGGAGCCTTATGCCGCTTTCTTGTCCAAACGGGACAAACAGCCGAAGGATTTTTATAAGTTCTTGCAGTTCCATGCGGACAAGCAATTGGCTGATGCGGTGGCTTACGCTCACTCTATCGGCGTGGCGATGAAGGGGGATATACCTATCGGAATCAGTCCTGATTCGGTGGATGCAGCGGTATATCCGGAGTTGTTCAATCTGGATGCGAGTGCGGGTGCTCCGCCCGATGATTTCTCGATCAGCGGTCAGAACTGGGGATTCCCGACCTATAACTGGGATGAGATGGCGAAGGATGGTTATGGTTGGTGGAAGGCCCGTTTCCAAAAGATGCAGGACTATTTCGATGCGTACCGCGTGGATCATATCTTGGGATTCTTCCGTATATGGCAAATGAAGAAGACGGATGTATGGGGTCTGTGCGGACATTTCGTACCGGCGTTGCCATACAGTTATGATGATTTGTGCGCGCAGGGCGTATGTCTGGATTGGGATCGAATGACGAAGCCGTATATCCGCAGCAATTTCTTAGGCGATGTGTTAGGTTTTGATACCGAATGGGCTAAGCAGAATGCGCTCAATACTCATGACGGATACATCTATTATTTCCGTCCGGAGTTTGATACACAGGTGAAAGTTCAGGAATGGGCAGACCGTCTGTTAGGTGATGAGAAGCAGTTGAAGGCTTCGGGGTTGAGTGCTGAGGCGGTACATAATATCTGCAACGGATTGATTTATCTGCATTGCGAGGTGCTGATGGTAGAAGATCAGCGTCGTCCGGGATGGTTACATCCGCGTATTTCGATCTATCAGAGCCACTCGTTCAACGAGCTGTACAGCGATCAGAAGGAAGTGTTGATGCGCATTTATAACGAGTATTTCTTCCGTCGTCATACACAATTCTGGCGTGATTCGGCGATGCGTAAGTTACCGACGTTGATCGGAGCAACGCACATGTTATGTTGCGGCGAGGATTTGGGAATGGTTCCGGCTTGTGTACCGGATGTAATGCATGAGTTGCAGATCTTGAGTTTGGAGATCCAGCGAATGCCGAAGGATCCGACGGTTAAGTTTGCTCATCCGGCCGATGCTCCTTATCAGAGTGTCTGCACGACGGGTACGCATGATATGAATCCGCTTCGTGCATGGTGGGAGGAGGACCGCTCTGTAACCCAACGATTCTATAACGAGCAGATGGGTTGGTGGGGCGATGCTCCGCAGGAGATGAGTCCTGAGATTGCTGAGTTCATCATCAATCAACATATGTATAGTCCGGCGATGTGGACGATTTTGCCGCTGCAAGATTGGTTGGCTATCGACGGCGATGTGCGTCTCAAAGATCAGTTTGCGGATCGCATCAATGTGCCGGCTAATCCGCGTCATTTCTGGAACTACCGAATGCACCTGAGTCTGGAGGAGTTGATGAAATGCAAGAAGTTGAACGAGAAGATCAAGAAACTGACGAGCGTCAGGTGATGTACGAAGGACAAATGTACGATTTATGTACGAAGGATGTACAAAGTTAAGGGATGAGCGAGAGCTTGTCCCTTACTTTTTCCATTAACCAAAGCGGAGTACTGGTGGCACCACAGATACCGATCTTTAAAGTTGAAAGTTGAAAGTTGAAAGTTGAAAGGTCTATTTTTTCTACCTCATCGGGGGATGAGATGAAGAAAGTATTGGGGTTGGCCTCCATACAATGGTTATAAAGAACGCGGGCGTTGGAGGATTTGGTTCCGCCGACGAAGAAGACGATATCGTTGGAGCAAGCAAAGTCCTGGATCTCCTTGACGCGATTGGCTACATTGCGGCAGATGGTGTCGTGATATTCGAATGGCGCGCCGTTTCCTTCTCGTAATGACGTAATTACGTTATTACGTAATAACGATCGGCGTGCTTCGATTGCCTCTACGAGGTTCTTGAAACCCTCAACGGATTTGGTGGTTTGCGAGAAGAGATAGATAGGGCGAGTGAAATCGAGTCGGTCGAGTTGTTCGGTGGATTCGATGACTATGGCAGTATCGTTGGTCTGTCCTTGCAAGCCGATGACTTCTGCGTGGCCGGGTTTGCCGTAGATGACAATCTGCGGCGGAAGGGGTTCGTCGTTCTTATGCGTTTCGTAGCAGGCACGGATTCGGTCTTGCAGCTTTTTTACCACGGGGCATGTAGCATCGATGATTTCGATGTCGCGTTGTTTGGCGATCCAATAGGTGGAAGGCGGTTCGCCGTGAGCCCGGAGGAGTACGCGCGAGTGCGCAGGTAATGTGCGGAGATCGTCGTAATCGATGGTAGCGAGTCCTTTGATTTCCAGCCGTTTGACCTCTTGACCATTGTGGACGATGTCGCCTAAGCAATAAAGCGAACCTTTTTTTAGTTCGCTCTCTGCTGCATTGATGGCGCGTGTGACCCCAAAGCAGAAACCGGAGTGGTTGTCGATGGTGATGGACATTAGTCGATGGCCGTTAGTCGTTGGTCGAAGATTTTATAGATGTGCTCCATCTGTTCTTCGCGGGTCATGTGGCTGTTGTCCACAACGATAGCATCTTCGGCTTGACGCAGCGGGCTCTCGGCACGATGAGTGTCGCGGTAGTCACGGTCGTTGACATCCGCAAGGACGGCATTATAATCGGGTTTTTCTCCTTTCTCAACAAGTTCGTCAAAGCGTCTTTGCGCGCGCACTTCGGGTGAAGCGGTAAGGAAAAGTTTGAGCTCGGCGTTCGGGAAAACGACCGTTCCGATGTCTCGTCCGTCCATGACGATGCCTTTATTGAGTCCCATTTGTTGTTGTTGCGCCACAAGAAAAGCCCGCACTTCTTTGATCTGTGAGATCTGGCTGGCGCGGTTTCCAACCTCCAAGGTGCGAATGAGGGATTCGATATCTTCGCCGTTAAGGGTGACGTGTTGGATGCCTTCGATGAGCACAAAGCCGACTTGGATGTTCGGCAGGGCTGCAATGATGGCGGCTTCTTCTGTCAGACCATGACGGAGCGTGTAGAGCGCAATGGCGCGGTACATAGCGCCGGTGTCCACATAGGTGTAGCCGGCATACTTGGCAAGAGATTTGGCGATGGTGGATTTGCCGCAAGACGAGAATCCATCAATCGCAACAATGATTTTATTTTCGCATTTATTCATTTTCTTATTTTCGCATTTTCTCATTTCATGAGAGAGTTGATGTCTAATGTCAAGCCGAGTTGGTATGAGAAGTTGGATTTGGTAAGTTGGCTGATTGCAAATCCGACTCGTGCCTGTTTGATTTTGACTCCTGCTCCGAGAGCAAATCCGGCGAGTGAGCGTTGGTCAGTCAGGTTGAGTTCCGCACGGCGGCGGTGGTTATAACTGAGTGCGATATAGAATTTTTCGCTCTTGGGCACCACTTCGAGCGACCAGATGGTATGGCGGAAAAGCATATCATACCATTTGATGTCGTGCGGCAGGATATCGCCGGTAGTGGGACTTTTGTCAAGGCTGGTCCATTCGTAGTTGAGGTACCACGTCTGCATATTATGTATTTGCAGGTGGAACCGCAGAGGTGCGTGTTTGACGCGATAGGTGAGACCGAGCTGGAGGTTGAGAGGTAGCATCTCATGATTCGAACCTCCTTCCTCGGAGTAGAAACCTTTGAGTTGCCATCCGATGTTCGCCAGTACGAGACCCATTTGGAAGGTAGAGTCTGGCGTTTGGAAGTGTGCGCCGACGTCCGCTCCTATGGCGAAGGAGGAGTAACTCTCATAGATGGAGTAAACGGGTTTGAGCGTGACGCCTATTTTCCAGCAAGGATGCAACTGACGCGCGTACATGATATCTATCAATATATCGCGCGCGCCAAAGGAACCACCGGTTTGGTTGCCTTCTTTGTCGGCATAGTTCATCCGCCCATAATCGAGGTAATGGAGTCCTACGGCGAAGTAATTAGGTGTTGGTTGTTGGTCGTTGGTTGTTAGTCCTTTTGCTTCGCCGAAGTTATGTCCGTATAGGACGGAACCGAACATCGTGCCGGGCAGGTAATAAGAATAGTTGAGCTGCAGGACCATGTGGCTGTTTTGATGGAGGAGGGCAGGATTGCACATTCCCATCGAGATATCTCCGTCACTGAGGCTGACGTTACTTCCTCCGAGTGCGTTGAGACGCGAAGAGGCAGGCAGGCTCATAAACGAGAATACAGAACGACCTGCGCTGGAAACCTGCGCAGAACAAATAGAAAATTGGAATATAAAAATTGAAAGGAAAATTATTCCGGTCAATCCATTCCGAAATTTGTTTTTGTCGATCATTTTTTGCACTTCTTTTTAGCGGAGCCATAGTCCCGCATCCTAAAATCGGGTGCAAAATTACAAAATTTTTTTTAATTGTGCAAATTTATTTGCATATATCAAATATTTTACTACCTTTTCAGGCGATTTTGGTACGAATACCAATACAAACTATAATTCGTTCCACGCGACTTCACGACAAGTATATAAAGCAAAAAAGAGACCTTGAAGCCTCTTTTTTGTGGTGCCACCGAGAATCGAACTAGGGACACAAGGATTTTCAGTCCTTTGCTCTACCAACTGAGCTATGGCACCTTTTTAGCCTTCAGAATTCAGCTGTCAGTATTCAGCCTTTTTCGAAAAGCGGGTGCAAAGGTACTGCTTTTTTTTTATATATGCAAATTTTTTTGCAATTTTTTTGCATAATTGCGTATTTTTTTGTAATTTTGCACCAAATTTGCGCGAAATATGACATTAAAAGTGATTGCATACGCCCGAAATGGGCACACAGACAAGTTCGGAATACCGAGGCAGAGTAGAGATGAAAGTCCTATTCTGACGCGTATCGTTTTTGAACCGGAATATAGTGTGTTAGAGGCATTGCGGGGAATAGAAGGGTACTCGCATCTTTGGCTGTTATGGGGATTTAGTGAAGTACAAAGGGACAATGTACAATGTAGAAAGGAGTGGAGTCCGACGGTACGACCGCCGAGGTTGGGAGGAAATAAACGGATGGGCGTGTTTGCAACACGTAGTCCGTTTAGACCGAATCCTATTGGGCTTTCAAGCGTACGGCTGATTAAGGTACAAAGGGACAATGTACAAAGTACAAAGGACGGACGGATGGAGTTGATTGTGAGCGGAGCGGATTTATTGGACGGGACGCCCATCTATGATATTAAGCCGTATTTGAGTTTTTCGGATAGCCATGAGGATGCGCTAAATGGTTTTGCGGAGGAAACAAAGGATCATCAATTGGAGGTGGTTTGGCCTAAAGATAGTATAGAGAAAGTAGCCGGAGAGTATTGCAATGGTCTAGGATTACCATTACATACTAAGCGCGAGATCTCTTATATCATAGCGCAGGATCCTCGTCCGGGATACCAAGATGATCCGCAACGGGAGTATAAGATGGATTATGCGGGATATAGTGTTTCTTTTACGGTAGAAGGCGGAAAGGCGGTAGTGAGGGAAATGGAAAAATTGAGAATTGAGAGCTGAGAATTGAGAGTTGAGAATTGGGAATTGAGAGTTGAGAATTGAGAGTTGAGAATTGGGAATTGAGAATTGAAAAATATAGAAAAAGTAAAAAAAATCTCACTTTTTATAAAAAAAATGCGCGCGCGCTTGCATATATGCGAAAAAAGTTGTATCTTTGCAGTCGTTTTATATAACATGAACCATGAAAAAGGTTTTACTTAGTTTATTATCAATGATTATGCTCGCGAGTGCGAGTTCTTTAAGTGCACGCAATGCGGGAGTCCCTGCGGAGTGTGAGGATGTGATGTTGCAGGTGTTTTATTGGAATAGTTATGACGGGAATGCGAGTTCGACCAAATACGGTCGTACGAGATGGATTGATTTGATGAAAGATACTGCGGCGATCAATGCGAATTTTGACGTGGTGTGGTTTCCACCAAGTGCGGGTCCGACGGGTTGCGGCGTGGGTTATTCCGCCAAGCAATACAGCAATCAAGATAGCGATTGGGGAACGAAGACGACGTTGAGCAACTTGATTACAGCTTTGCACAAAGGGAATACGAAAGTGCTGGCGGATGTAGTGCTGAATCATCGCGGTAACCTGTCGAATTGGTGTAATTTCTTCACGGATAATTTTGGCAGTTATGGTACTTACACGTTGACGCAGCAACATATTTGCCGGAATGATGAGTGCTTTACTAATTCGAAATCCAGTTGTTACGGAGCGGATTATACAGACCGTGGTGCGAACGATACGGGCGATAATTTTGACGGGGCACGCGATTTGGATCATTCGAGTGAGTATGTTCAGAATTGGTCGAAGGCTTATACGCAATGGTTGTTAGGGTCGATGAAGTATGACGGTTTTCGGTATGATATGACTTTGGGATTTCATGGCCGGTATCTGAAGATGTATAACGAGGCGGCCAATCCGTATATGTCGGTATCAGAGTTGTGGCAGAGTATTGACCGCCAAAAACAACATTTGGAAGAATGCGAGTATAATACGATGGTGTTTGATTTTCAGATGAAATACTCGTTGAAGGGCATCGTGACGGGTTCGTATGGCAAGTTGAACAAGAACAAGACTTTTGAGGGACTTCGCAAGCATGGTCTGGAACGTTATTCGGTGACTTTTATTGATAATCATGATACTTTTGACCGCGGAACGGCGTATGGCGATAACCAGTTTAGCGGAAGTGATTTGAGCAACTCGACGACGAAGGATCAGATTTTGCAGGCGAGTGCGTATATGCTGATGATGCCGGGTGTTCCTTGTGTTTTCTATCCGTATTGGACCAGTTACAAGGATGAGATCAATGAACTTATTGCCGTTCGTAAGCGGGCGGGTGTTCATAGTGAGTCCAAGGTGTTGGAAGAGACGAGCGGTCAATATCAGTACAGCGCGACGGTACAAGGTCATCGCGGTCGTGTGATTGTGCGTGTGGGCAAATACCGCAGTCAGACGGTGCCGGAAGGGTATGAGTTGGCAGTTGATGGTGGAGATAAAGGCGCTTATACGGTATATATCCGTATGGATGAGCAGGGGATTGACCAAATAACCCGCTCTGACTCTCCCTTAAAGGGAGAGAAATTCCTCCGCGATGGTCAGTTGTTGATTCAAGTGGGTGAGAATGTATATGATGTAATTGGGAATAAGATACAATGAAAAAATCAATTCTATTTTTGATTTTATTGCTGATTGCTTCGTGGAGTTATGCGGGCAGTTATGGCATTTTGGTGAACGGCACGACTTATTTTGCCGGAGAGTCGGCGGGCGAATATGAGGGTTTTACTCAATATTTGGCGCATGTACAGGTAGCAAGCGGCGATGAGTTGCAGTTGTATGATGCTGAATATCAGGCAGCTTGGGCGGTGGATTTGAATACGTGGTCGGTAACGGGTTTTACGCGTGAAGGCGATCATTATGTATCCAGCGTGACGGGTTGTTTTGATTTTTATATCAAGCTCAAGTATGAGCAGGATGAGTTGTATATCGGTCAAGGATCTAATTGCGGCGAGGGCGAAGATATAAGCGATATTTATCTGGGCTCCGTTCCGGCGCAATGTGAGGCGGTATTGATGCAAGCTTTTTACAACGAGTCTTACCTTGCGACTGCGCCGGGTGTGAGTGAGTATGGCGATACCAAATGGGTTACTTTGACGCCGCAGGCGGCTGAGTTAGGTCGGTATTTCGATTATATCTGGTTGCCGCCGAGTGCTTTTGGCGACGGAGCGGGTTATCATCCCAAACAATACAGCAATCAGAACTCCAATTGGGGAACGCGGGAAGAGTTGGAGGCGTTGATAAGTGCGTTGCATAATGCGGGTGCGAAAGTGATAGCGGATATCGTGATCAACCACTGTGCAAACAGAAGTACCTGGTGCGATTTCTACGAGATGGACTTCGGGGAATACGGTGTGTTCTATCCGGATGAGACGTATATCTGTTCGAACGACGAGGTGAATGCGGAATGGAACCGCCCGACGGCAACGAGCGATGGTTCGGGTGCTTGTTGGGGAACGGCATCGGGTTCGCCGGATGATGGTGATAACTGGGATGGTGCGCGCGATTGGAGCCATGACAAAGTCTATGTGCAGGAGATGTTTATTGCCTATTTGCAATGGATGCGCAATGTGATGCATTATGACGGATTCCGTTACGACAAAGGGGATGGATTCAATAACTGGCACCATTGGAATTATAACAAACATGCTCGTCCGGAGATTGAGTGCATGGAGAGTTATAACGGGGATGACCGGATTATCGAAGAGATAGAGCAGTCTAACCGCGATGTGATGGCGTTGGATTTTCAGACCAAATGGCGCGCCTTTGACGGTATTGCGGCATACGATTACAGCAAATGTCAAGGGAGCGGATTGTTAGGTCGTGGTTATGCGAAATACGCTGTGACGTTTATCGAGAGCCATGATTGGTTCTTGAGGCCGGATAATGAGAATGAGTTCGGCGGTCGCGGTAATTCGATGACGCCGGCTTTGAAGGATCGTTTGATGCAGGCGAATGCGTTTTTGTTGGGCATGCCGGGTGTGCCATGTGTTTTCTATCCTCATTGGCAGAAATACAAAGCAGATATCAAGCCGATGATCGAAGCCCGTAAGTTGGCAGGTATTCATTCGGAGAGCCCTGTTTATGACGAGCAGGTAACGCAAAGTGGTTATCAATGTACGATCCAAGGCAAGTACGGATGGTTAGTGCTCCAATTGGGTGACAAGACGACGCATACCGGCTGGGGCGATGCGGCTTATCAGCTGAAAGCCAGCGGTCCTGGTTATGCGATGTGGGTCAATAGAACGGTACCTATGCCGGATCCGGCAGATTTTGAGGAGGTGAAAGGTGAAAGATTAAAATTGAAAGGAGAGAAGTTTGTGAAAGACGGACAACTGTATATCCGTGTAGGGGATAAGACCTATAACGTAATGGGACAAATAATTAAATAACAAAAATATGATGAAAAGAACAGGATTGATTTTAGTAGCTGTATTGTGCTGCGCGATGGGATGGGCAGCCAATTATGGTATTTTGGTGAATGGGCGGTATTATTTTGCTGCTGATTACAAGGGACCGGACGCAATGGGCGAAGGTTTTGAAGAGTATCTGGCGCATGTGAAAGTGCAGGCCGGTGACTACTGCCAGATGTATGATGCGGACAACAAAGCCGCTTGGGCAAAGCCGCTGAACTCCTACTCGGAAGCCGGTTTTACGTACGATGCTACCAATCAGCGCTACAATGTAGCTGTGACAGGATGCTATGATTTCTACATCAAGCTCAAATACAATGCTGACGAGCTGTATATCGGTCCTGCCGGAACCGGTGTGGTTTGCACGGATGGTCAGGATATAGATGCAGGTCCGATTGATCCGGGTTACGGAGGAGCTGCACCGGCACAGTGTCCGGATGTGGTGCTGCAGGCGTTCTATTGGGATAGTTATCAGAGTCCAAGTGCTAAAGACAGCAAGACTTCTGTTTATGGACGTACGAAATGGATCGACCATTTGAATGGAGCGAACGGTACGAGTGCTGAGGAGATCGGTCAGTGGTTTGACCTTATATGGTTACCGCCTATGAGCAAAAGTACCGGTGGTACGGGTTATCACCCGGTGAACTATAGCAATTTGGATAGTGACTGGGGAACGAAGACCAAGTTGACAGAGTTGATCACGAAGTTCCATCAGAACGGAGCACGTGTGGTAGCGGATATCGTGATTAACCATGCAGACGCTAAGCAAGGCTGGTGTAATTTTGACACGTACAACTTCGGCGAATACGGTACATTCTCACCGGACGGTTCGTATATCTGCAGCACAGATGAGATGAATACTTCCTCTGCAGCGGGTGCTTGTAAGGGATCTGCAACCGGAAATCCGGATGACGGTTATGGAGACGAGGCCAACTATGCCGCTTCGCGCGATTGGGATCATACCAATCCGAATGTACAAGCGATGTTCAAAGCATATCTGAAATGGCTGCGTAATGTTGTCAAAGTGGATGGTTTCCGTTATGACTACT
>Ga0247610_10000793_pt1 | contig 42475 bp, 40 predicted proteins | sample 174DNAGHGhighgp2_FD_193483 | JGI IMG/M metagenome (GOLD analysis project Ga0247610, IMG submission 193483) | Sheep rumen microbial communities from Palmerston North, Manawatu-Wanganui, New Zealand - 1742 DNA GHGhigh gp2 | ecosystem: Host-associated > Mammals > Digestive system > Stomach > Rumen...
AAATTTTTCACGAATCTTTGCGTCTAAAACTGACGGATCTATATCTGCAAGTGAAATCCAGACCGGTATCTTTTCACTGTTATCAGCATTTGCCATTATTTCTGCCAGTTCTTTAGTATATTTAGCTTCTGCAGAAGAACCGGCGGCATCTTCGGAAGCTGTCTGACTGACGGCATCATTTTTCACTTCTTCAGCAGCAGAAATATAAACTGCATTCGACACAAACATACTTAGTGCTACGATCCCCGCTAATGTTTTTCTGATCTTTTTCATAAAAAGTCATCCCTTTCGTAAATATAATCTTTTATCAGTTGTTTTTATCTGTTCATTCAAACTATTTTTGTTCACTGCTTATTATACACATGAAAGTCGGAATTATCTTACCTGATTTTTAAAGTATTTTGAATAATCCGAAAATTTGTGCATCATGTACATTTTCACGTTCTGTTAATGTTGGTTTTACCAACGAACTAATAGTTGGCTTTTATACTCTTTGAGCGTAATATTCTTCCGGAGTCAGATAGCTTTTTTAACAGCCCCACATTTTTTATTTCGCAGCATCTTGACAATGATATAAATATAAGATATAATATTTATATTAAAGTATCTGAAGGAGATGATTACATGGAGAATGAAGTTAAATTAAAAATGATTTCAGATAACAACGGTGGTATAATCAGTACTAATAATGCATCAGAAAGCGGAATTTCAAGAATGATGCTTTTAAATCTTTGTAAAAACGGAATAATCGTACATATAGCACATGGCCAGTATATCCTTGCAAATGAAATACAGGACGAAATGCTTTCTGTTTCCATGAGATCAAAAAATATTATATTCTCGCACGAAACAGCTCTTTTTCTCCACGGGATTTCGGATCGCACTCCGTTTGAGCACACTATAACCTATCCTTCCGGAAAAGTGCCGTCACCAGCTTTACGTGATGTTTGTAAAATTTATTTTGTCAAACCTGAACTTTTTGACATGGGGAAAACAGAACTCACTACTCCGATGGGGAACCAGGTAATCGGCTATGACCTTGAAAGAACCATTTGTGATATAGTTCGCAGCAGAAACAAAGTAGGTACAGAAACTTTCCACGCTGCTATGAAAATGTATGTTAAAAGGAAAGATAAAGATTTTAATAAATTATATTTATATGCAAAAGAACTCCGGGTACAGAAAATTATTAATAATTATTTAGAGGTACTTTTATGAGCAAGGCAATGAGTTTAAAAGCCAGAATACGTAATATTGCTAAAGAAAAAAGAATACCTGCACAGGTCATACTTCAGAATTATATGTTTGAAAGGCTGTTATTCAGATTATCAAATTCCTCATACAAAGATAAATTTGTTATTAAGGGTGGTATGCTGGTAGCAGCTTTAGTAGGACTCGATAACAGGGCAACTATGGATCTTGATACTACATTAAAAGGTCTTCCGCTTGAACCTGAAAAGATCAGAGTTGCTCTTACTGAAATATGTTCAGTTAATACTGACGATGAAATTATTTTTGAAATAAACAGTATAAATCCTATTCGTGATGATGACATTTATGGCGGATACCGTGTCAGTCTGAACGCCAGATATGATACCATACTGGTTCCGATGTCAATTGATGTTACAACCGGAGATGTTATTACGCCACATGCGGTAAAATATGATTTCAGTGAAATATTCGGTGATGAAACATATAGTTTATGGGCATATAACGTGGAAACAATAATGGCTGAAAAAATAGAAACTATACTCCGAAGATCCGTGTTCAATACAAGACCAAGAGATTTTTATGATGCATATATTCTGGCAACTACAAAAACATATGATAAAGAAACTTTCAGAGATGCTCTTAATGCAACTGCAGAACACAGAGGAACTACCGAACAGATATCAGATATCGGCGGCATCATTTTGAATATTTCAGAAAGCAGAGAACTTAAAGTTATGTGGGATAAATATCGAAAAGAATTTTCATATTCCGAAAATATAAGTTTCGAAGATATAGTAAATACCATAAATGAAATTCTGATTTTTAATTAAGTTACTAAACGCTGTTACCTTCTCTTTTTCATCAATTGTGTCCTGTTTGTTGCAGACAAATTAAATGCCGGACATTCCGCAGAATGTCCGGCACCTTACAAAAACGGCAGTATCAGATTATTCATACTGATACTGCCGCTGGTATTTTGTTTATAAAAGTAACTACGCCCCCGGACCGGTTATAAGTATCACATTTACAGTATCTTCTTTAAAGATGACCTGCACTTTGACTTCAGCATCATCCTCTTCATAAGTGATGCTTCCGGCACCCGGTGATGTGGTTTCGCCGAAGGCGGCAAATGCGTCTTCCCTGCTGCTTCCGCAGTGAAGTCCGCCGGCGGTTCCGGCTTCCGTTCCCGGATAAAGGCTTTCGCTTATCTCGATGGATGCAATCGTTCCGTCCTCATCTGCCTGAATCGTCATTCCGGCGTAGTAATATTCGAGGATCGGTTTTCCCGTAAGACAGCTTTCCGCACTCGATGACGGAGCCGCCTGCGGGCCTAAGCCTTCAAGGAGGTCGTTTATATTGGCACCGACCGCAATCTCTGTTCCGTTGTAGATGACCTTCGCCCTGTCGGCTATCGTTTCTTCGATGAACTTTGCCTCTGAAACGATCTTCTCATCTTCTTCCGGTACCTTTTCATCCGTGTCATTCTCTGTTTTGCTGTCAGAAGATACAGCGATCTTTGCCTTCTTTGCTTCATTTACAACGGCTTCAGAGAAATAAAGCGGTCTGTCTGCGACACCGGCATATGATTTTCCTGCTGAAATAACTTCAACGCTGTAGTCGCCTTCTGTCAGCACGGATGCGTCAGCGATCAGTGAGAATCCGTATTTATTCGTTCCTCCGAGAAGCTTTTCCTCGTAAACCGGGAACGCTTCATAGATAACGGACGTATTCGCATTTGAAAGGCGCACATATACCCTGCCGTCCGGCGAGAGCATTTCGCGGCTCATTTCGCCGTATATCCTTGTACCGTAGGACTCCTCGCTGAAGCTGAATGCGACTGACGCACCGCTTTCAGCAATCTCACCGATATCTGTTCTTACCGGTGCCGGCATGAGCGGTGCCGTGCGGAACAGGTCGTTTATGTTTCGTTCGACTATCTCGTATATCATATCCGTACCTTCCGTAACATTTGACATGTCAGGATAGTCTGCACGGACAAACATCGTCGTGTCGTAGTTGTCGATAAAGAACGGCAGAAGTGCTCTTCCGAATGAGTCACGTACCATGTACAGGCTTCCGTTTCCAAGACCCGATACCTTCCTCGTGGAGATACGCTTGTCGTTTTCCTCTTTGTCGCTCATGAAATTTTCAAGCTGTGCAGCTATATCCGTAACTCCCGAAGGGATAACGAACTCAAACGGCTCAAAGCTTATGTTAAGATCGTACTGATAATCCCTTGTTCCGATGAACGGATAAAGCATCTTGTCAATATCACCGCGCCATATCTTTTTCGGAACGTAGTCAGTATCGTCGTACATCCTGTGTTTCTTGCCCATGGCATCCGTTATGCCGTAGTATCCGAGCAGAGCTCCGTAGTAATTCCAGTGGGTGTCACGCTTGTGGTAAAGCCCGAATGATTTTTTCTCGTTCATAAGACTGAGCATATCGATGTAGCTTACCTTGTTTGCAGCAAGCATGCCCTGAAGTCTTGCGAGATTGTTCGTATTCGCCTTTCTGTATCTTGACGGCATGAACTCGCTGTAAACGGATGCCTTGTTCGGCATAGGGACAAACAGGAACTTTCCGCCCTTTGAGGTCACATTTTCATCCAGAAGTGAAAGCGATACCGCGATCGAACGGAGACGCTCATCTGAAAGTGCGTTGGTGTTCATGTAATCCGCAACAGATGCCTCGCAGAATATCCAGCCGTCCCGCCCCGTTACAACATTGGCAGCGTCGCTTTTAAACACGCCGCTCTTTACAGCATTGGCAGCCGAAAGAACTGCAGACCGGAACGGAAGACGGTCTGCAAGAAAGGCTTCACATTCTCCGGAAAAATCATTGTTGAGCATTCCGTCTGCGGTAAGTGAAGGTGCCTTTACTGCCTCGCGCTTTTCAAGTGCAGCTCCGGACTTCGAAAACGGATAGAAGAGTGTCGGAACGGTACACATAGCAAGAAACAGCGCAATGTATATCCTTTTGTATTTTTTCTTCATGATAAACCTTACCTTTTCTCAGGAAAAATTATGATTCAGGCAGCAGTACCGGCAAAGCCGGTACTGCTGTGCAGGGAGGCTGCGGGGCTTCGCCCCGGACCCCTGCACACTGATCAGTGAGCTGATCAGTGCTTTCCTAGAACCGGAAATAAATAAACGGGTTGTAGCTGCCCGAGCTCAGTGAAAGGATACAGAGCACGTAGATAAGCAGCGAGCAGGCATATTCAGCTATCATGCATCCCTCGGAGTAATCCGAATCAGCCATTTTCGCCTCGATCTTTCTGAATACCGGTGCTGAAAGCAGTACGGCAAACAGGAACGATACGATGAACAGAGGTGTGATAAGTGCGAACACCTCGTTGTTTACAGCGGCACTGCCGGCCTTTATGTTGAACATATCTGTCAGCACACCCGCCGCATGGCTCATGGAATCAGCACGGAAGATAACAAATGCCGTTACCGTTACCAGAAGTACATATATGTGACTGAACGGTCTGAACCATTTTTTCTTTACAGGTATAATGTCGTGATTTTCAAGGAACTGGCATACACCGTGTATCAGCCCCCACACAATAAAGGTGAAGTTCGCACCGTGCCAGAGTCCTGTAAGGAAGAAAACGAAAAGCTTGTTGAAGTCTGTACGCAGCTTTCCCTTTCTGTTTCCTCCAAGCGGGATATAAACATATTCCTTGAACCATGTTGAAAGTGAGATGTGCCATCTTCTCCAGAAGTCCTGGATGCTTGATGAGATAAACGGATAGTTGAAGTTTTCCTTAAAGTCAAATCCGAAAATGCATCCGAGGCCGATGGCCATATCGCTGTATCCGGAGAAGTCGAAAAATATCTGAAGTGTGTAGCACAAAGCGCCGATCCATGCCGGAGCAGTTCCGAGGCTGTCTGTACTGCACGAGAAAACCTTGTCTGCAACAAGACCCATCTGGTTGGCAACGAGTACTTTCTTTCCGAGTCCGAAAATAAAGCGGAGTATACCGCGGCTCACTCTGTCCAAACTGAACTCACGGTGACGAAGCTGATATGAGATATCTTCGTAGCGTACTATAGGTCCCGCAATGAGCTGCGGGAAGAATGATATGTACAGAAGCACGTAAAAAGGATTTCGCTGAAGAAGCTTTTTGTTTCTGTAAACATCAATGACATAGCTTAATCCCTGGAAAGTGAAAAATGAAATACCTATAGGAAGCCTGAGATAAGGAACGTTCAGTTCGCTGTGTGTCAGGTCTCCGAGTACCGATCCGAAAAAGCCCAGATATTTGAAGCCGAACAGCATGCCGATGTTTATAACGGCCGCTGTTACAACGTACATCTTTTTCGATTTTGCACTGCCTTTTGTAACGAGTATTCCGAGAATATAGTTGCAGGCTACGGACAGAAGCAGCAGCACAACTGCGGAAGGCTCACCGAAAGCGTAAAAAACGATACTTGCAGCACCCAGAATGATATTTCTAACCTTGATGCTCTTTGTCAGAGCGTAAAGAATGAAGGTCAAAGGGAAAAAGATAAATAAAAATGCAAGTGAACTAAATGTCATGCGTCAATCCTCCTGATCTTCGTCTTCTGTGCTGACACCGTCAATACGGCGCCTTCCGACAGGATGTTCTCTGTAGTCCGTGAAATTGGCATTGTAGTTATCGTAGAAGGACTTTCCTTCAGCAAAAAGCGGATCGAAAAGCTTGCCCTCAACTGTAAACCAGCAGTGCGATGTATCATGGCAGACATAAATTTCAGTATATCCTAATTCCCTGAACAGGAACGCAGCCGCGCATGAGTCGGATACACAGCATCCCGAGCCCTTGTCAAAAATATCGTTGGCAAAGGTGATCTCCCAGTCAGGCGATGTCTGGTATATGTTCTTGAGTATTCTCCATCTGTGATAACCGTGTTCCTTCATCTCCCAGTTAAACAGCTTGAGGCGCTTGTCTTCCATGCTGTCCTTCGGTGATGTCTGTTCCAGAACTATCTTATGAGCCTTCATCATGGTCTCTATCTTGTAAATGTTGTAGTCAGATTCCTCGGCTCTTCCCTTTGCGTCAACACTGATACCGTCGACCATCGTGCTCTTTGCAAGCACACCCGTCAGACGGTCGAAACAGTAGTAGCCGCCGTCTTCAAGTTTCTGCCATCCGGTCTGCATAACGCCTTCCTCGTCGAAGTAATATTCTTCTCCGTCGATCTCCTTAAGGCCTGTTACCTTTCCGTCTTCATAGTAGAATTTCTGGCCTTCATCCTCATCCCAGTGCGCTGCGGAAATGGTAAAGTGTACTTCACAGGAATCTCTGTAAATACCCGCTCCCGTTATTTTTACTGTACCTATGCCGACCTCAGTGTTGTGTTCATATGTTACTGTATAGTCCGTATTTTCAGTAAGTCTGTTCTTGTTCTGATCCGTTATCACCGGTATCGGTGTAATCCCGCCGCCCGTGAACTGATAGGCCTTCTCAACGCCGGTTATCTCAGCGGAGATGAGACTGTACGGATTCTTCACTGCTTCAGACTCGTCCGGATTCTTGAGTGTCTTTTCGCTTCCGCAGACTCTGCATTTGCAGGAAATGTATTTTTTCGCATCCGCCGGTATCACAAGTGTCTCATCGTAATCGTGATTTTTTATGATAGGTTCCGTGCATGTATAACCGCACCGGACGCAGGTATATGTCCTGAGTCCCGGATTGGAACAGTCACCCTGCTTGGTTACAACAGCCTTGTAGGTATGCACTTTCTCCTTGTTGAATGCAAACACAAACAGGAGCACTATCGCCACCGGAGCCAGCAGTACCATCAGATTTCTTAATAAAAGAGATCTTCTTTTTTTCTTTTTTATCTTCATAGTTTTCATTACCGATATAAAGCCCGGCGGGGCGATCTGTCTCCGGCGGGCTTTGCTTGTTTATTATTGATCAGTTGTAAAGGTTTATCATTCAATAGTAACCGACTTCATTACCTGTGCTTTAAGCGGCTTGTCAGCATAATCCGTCTCAACCTCTGCGATCTCGTCAACTACTTCGATTCCTTCAACTACCTTGCCGAATGCAGCGTACTGACCGTCAAGATGAGGAGCATCTTCGTGCATGATGAAGAACTGTGAGCCGGCTGAGTCAGGTCTCATTGATCTTGCCATTGAAATAACTCCTCTTGTGTGCTTAAGGTCGTTCTTTACACCGTTGGATGAGAACTCACCCTTGATGTTCCAGCCCGGACCACCCATGCCTGTTCCTTCAGGACAGCCGCCCTGGATCATGAAACCAGGAATAACTCTGTGGAAAATAAGTCCGTTGTAGAATCCCTGATTTACAAGCTTTTCAAAGTTTGCAACTGTGATCGGAGCGATCTCCGGATAAAGTTCTATCTTGATTTTTTTGCCGTTTTCCATTTCGATTACAACCATTTTAAACTTCCTTTCTGTTTGTCAGATCTTAAGAAAATGCTGATCAAACCGTAAATCCGGCTTCGCCGGATTTACGGAGGTGGGATTTGCGGGGCTTCGCCCCGAACCCCACGCTGATTTACGAATAAATCGGCGTTTCCTTAAAACTTATTAATGAGTTCTGATTTGTTTACCGTGTATATAATAGTATCGTTTGTCTTTGTTCTGTCCGGATAATATGTTACAGTGAGTTCATTCCAGTCAACAGTATCGATTGCGAAAGGAATGAATCCTGAAATTGTCTTTCCCGGTTCGAGCTGCGCATCATATCTTTCATTGCCGTTGTATGCGTTTGCACCGTTGGCAGCTGATACAGCTGTAAAGATATTATCCTCGTACTTCTTGCCGTCAACTGATATCTCAAAGTCATCGAGCATACGAACGTCAACGGTTTTGTCCCCGTTGTTCACAGCAGTGAATACCATTGCATATGAATATCTGCCCTTTGAGTCAGGTTCGTCAGATGTAAGAGCAAGTTCATCAAAAGTGATCTTAAGACCAAGGTCTTCGTATTTGTAATCCTCGCCCTTGTTTGCTGTGTATTCCTTTCCCGGAGGAAGAGGAGCTTCCGTCTGGGCAGGTGTACCGTTACTTATAACATTAGTCGTTGATTTTTCGCCGCAGCCCGTAAAACAAGCCACCGCAAGTATGCCTGCAGCAAGAAGAGCTGAAAATCTATTTTTCATTGTATTACCTCCGTAATTCATATGGTACACGATTTTTTCCGGCATTGCAGTCGTGCATTATAATTGTATCATTTTTTTGATTTGTATTCAATAGTATTTGAGCAAAAAATTAAAGACCTTCTGCGATTTTCATCACTTACGGTCTTTAATTTGAAATAATATGTTTCTTGTTGATATTATTCAGCGTTTGGAGCGCCTACAGGACAGACACCTGCACAAGCACCGCATTCAACACAAGCGTCAGCATCGATAACGTACTTGTCATCGCCTGCTGCAATTGCTGAAACAGGACATTCTGCTTCACAAGCGCCGCATGAAATACATTCGTCAGAAATTTTGTATGCCATATTCAGTTACCTCCATTGAAATTAAGAACATCCCTCTGACGTTCTTCTAATAATATTCTAACAGAGGTTATGAAAAAAAGCAATAGATTTTTGAATTTATTTTTTTGTTGACAAAATAGCCTAAATTCGATATACTTATAGTAGTTTAGCTAACTCGTGAAGGATATGGCTGGGTTCCTGAACAGGAGTAGGCGTTTACGCTTAGAATTCCTTTGCCCCTGGGGTTGGCTTTTTTTATGTTTGCTTAAAGGAATGATTTTTTTATGTACATAGATTTTCACACCCACGCATTTGCTGACAAGATCGCAGAACGGGCAATAGCTGCACTTACTGAAAATGCCACTGACTGCGGTTACAAACCGCTTACCAACGGAACAGTGGCAGATCTTAGAAAAGTCCTTACAGAACAGGGCATTGACAAGGCGGTTATCCTGCCGATAGCTACAAAACCTACACAGCAGACCATTATAAACAACTGGGCACACGAGATAAAGGACGACTTCTTCTGTCCTTTCGGAAGCATCCATCCGATGGCGGAGGACTGGTCCGAGGAACTTGAAAGGATAAAGTCACTCGGTCTCTACGGTGTCAAATTCCACCCGGACTATCAGGATTTTTTCGTAAACGATGACTTCATGTATCCGATATACAGAAAATGTGCGGAACTCAGTCTTCCGGTTGTATTCCACGCAGGATATGATCCGGTTTCACCGGATGTTACTCACTGCACACCTGAAGCGGCTGCAGAAGTCTTTGATAAAGTTCCTGAACTTACAATGATCCTCGCCCACGGCGGCGGAATGAGGCTGTGGGATGACGTTGAAAAATATCTCGCCGGCAAACCGGGAAAACTCTACTTCGACGTTTCCGTCATAGCAAAGGAAATCTCCGGTGAACAGCTTTACAGAATAATAAAGGCGCACGGAGCAGACCGCATTCTTTTCGGCAGCGACTGTCCGTGGGATACTCCGCAGAACGAGATAAAAATGATAAACGATCTTCCTCTTTCTGACGAAGAAAAAGAACTGATTTTCCACAAAAACGCTGTTGAACTTCTAAGACTTTCAATATAGTTTTCAACAGTTTGTTAACTGTTTAACTGATGTTTTAATAGTTTTCATCCCGAATATTTATAAAATTATATGAAAACTGCACTTCAAAATACTGCTTCAAACATCCTTTTCCACACTTTCAACCAAGTTTTCAACAGAGTTGAAAACCGTGTGGAGTCTCAAACGGTTAAAATGACGGTTTTGATTTTTATCTGTAACCACTGATCAGATCGTAAATGCGGCGAAGCCGTATTTACGGGCGGGGATGCGGGGCTACGCCCCGTATCCAACGCTGATTTATACACAAATCAGCATTTCCATAAACAAAAAAATCTGTCCCGACACTACCATCGGGACAGATTTTTTTGCTCTGTAGTTTTTAAATGAGGTAATTGAGGTCACTTTCTCTGAATATATCATACCATCTGCGGAACAGCGATCTTTTCTGAGGAAACTTCCGGTTCGGTCTGTACCTCTGGGAATTCGACTTCAGCGATGAAAAGATCTCCGTCGATCTTTATATCAAAACGGCCTCCGCAGGCTTCCGTGAAGCTCTTGGCTATTGAAAGTCCAAGGCCGCTTCCCTCAGTAGTTCTCGCCTTGTCACCTCTTGCAAATCGTTCGGTGATCTCTTCCGGTGAAAAATTCATTTCGTAGGAAGAAGTGTTTTTCACCGTGATCCTAACACTTCCTTTTGCCTTTTCAAGCTTTGCAAACACTCTCGTGCCGTTCATGGAATACTTCAGCGCATTGTCAAGAATGTTCTGGAGCACACGGTACATTTTCTTTCCTTCAGCATCGATAAATGCTGAATCTGCTTTTATTTCAGTCTTTATCTCGCGTCCGTAGCGTTCCTGTTTGTCGCTCATGTCAGCCAGCACCTGGTTCATGAGTATAACTGCATCGAGACGTTCTATGTTCACGTCTGTACTGCTCGTCGCCTTGGCAAGGTCAAACACATCGGAAACTATGGTGCGTAATCTGTCTGTCTTCTGCTCCAGCACTGCAACGTAATCCATGGCAGCCGGCGGAAGTTCCTCCCTTGACAGCAGATCAACATAGCTGATTATTGAGGTCAGCGGTGTTTTCAGGTCGTGTGAAACGTTGGTAACAAGCTCTATCTTCATTCGCTCCGAACGTATCTGTTCCTCGACTGCCGTCTGTATACCGTCTGAAATGCAGTTTAATCGTGTCGCCATACCGTATGTGACTGACGTTTTTGATGTGATCTTCGGTGTGTAGTCACCCGAACTTATGCCGGTTATCTGCCGGCTCAGATCATTGAGCTCCTTTAAGTCCTTCATGCTCTCGTAAATATAGAATATGAGTATCAGGATCGCTGCCACAGGTATTATCAGAAAAATATTCGTGAGCAGAGCTGCGGCCACTGCTACGATACCGGCTGCAACTGCTTCTGCAACTCTTATAAAAAAGCGTATTGTGAAAGCTTCGTTTCTTGACATCCAGACGCTGCCCATAACATTCTTTGCCTTCGCCGACATCTTTTTGATCATACCGGTCACAAGAAACGTATCGGTCACTTTTCTGCATTTAAACCTGTTGACAACCGTATCAACAGAAGCAACTGCTACCATAAAAAGAGCCGTAAGTCCGATACTTGCAACACTCTTTACTAAAATATTGTTCATCCCGTAATGGTCAAAACTGCTGACAGATTCATATGCAAATCCCGGTGCCATGATCACAAACATGAACGGTATAACGAATCCCGTGATCAGAAACAGCTCACCGTAAATATTATCCCTTGTTCTCATCACGAACTTTCCGGTTTTTTCATCATACCCGCCTGCCGCGATTATGTAAATGCCTAACATGCCCGACAGTGCAAGAACTGCAAATGATGTCATCAGCTTCCGGAACCATTCCGCTTCACACTTTTCCGATTCAACAAGATATTCCTCGTACTCATCCACAAGTTTCTGGACCGGATAGATCTTCACACTCGCAATACCCGAATTTTTCAGCTCCGTGTTCTGCATGTCGATCGGTTCGTCAGCATCAAAGCTCGGATAATCACTGTCATTGTACATCTGCGGTATAGGGACAGTGCCGTCACGGTTTATGTAGATTCTCGCACCAAGGTCATCGTAGTAGTACTTAAGCCCTGATGTGTCATAGTCATACACTGCATATCCCCTGCCGTTGCTGTAGTAGTAATACATGCCCTTCGTATTGGTATAACCACGGCAGTCCGTAAAACTGAGACCCGGGATCAGCGATGTGGCGTATTCATTGTACGAATGGTTTTCACCGTCGCGTTCAAGGGTCATCTCGTACATATATTTACTGTTTACATCAGCTGTTTCCCCGCCGTTTGCTGCAACAGTCTTTCCGCCCGACTTCATCACATATCTGTAATTTTCCGATTCAGGTGCGACAAGCTTACCGTTTCTGTCTACTATTCCTGCATTGTACATTTCCGACTGCAGAGACGACTTAAAATATTCATTTCCCTTTATTTCTCCGTTCGCGTCGATATTTGCTTCATACATATGAAGTATGAGCCACAGCTTTCCGGAAAGATCGGCCGTATCAGCATAACGGTCTGAAACACCGTATCCGTAGCCTGAGCTTTCCTTCATGTCTTCATATTTCATATAGTTGAACAACCCGTCAACTGCGTTATATGCCGACAAAAATGCCAGCACCATCGCTGCTATGACAGCTATTTCCCTTGTTATCTTCTTTTTTAAGAAGTTCATTTCCTACCCTCCAGGAATTTTTTCTATTTTATAACCTATTCCCCAGACCACCTTAAGATATCTCGGGTTGCCCGGATCTATTTCTATCTTTTCTCTTATATGCCTTATATGCACCATTACAGTATTTTCGACTGAGTATGATGTTTCGTTCCACACTTTTGAATATATCTCTTCCGCTGAGAACACCCGTCCTGCGTTTTCCATCAGAAGTTCAGCTATTTTGTATTCCGTTGCGGTCAGTTTTACAGGCTCCCCGTCAGCGTAAAACTGTCTCGCGTTTCTGTCAAGTGAAAGTCCGCCGTTTTTCAGCACGTTACTGTCCTGAGTCTGTGCTGTTCCTGCCGAACCGAGCATCAGATATCTTCTCAGGTTTGAACGTACTCTCGCGGTAAGTTCCATAGGATTGTAAGGTTTGGTTATGTAATCATCGGCTCCCATGGAAAGTCCGAGTATCTTGTCACTGTCTTCTGATTTTGCCGAAAGCACTATGATAGGTATGTTCTTTTTTTCTCTTATCCTCATCATAGCTGACAGTCCGTCAAGTTTCGGCATCATTATATCTATAAGTATAAGCTGTATCTCGTTCTGCATCAGACAGTCAAGGGCTTCAAACCCGTCATATGCCTTTACTGTCTTAAATCCTTCCATCTCCAGTAATCTGGATATTGCGTTTACTATGTCGTGGTCATCGTCGACCACAAGTATAGTTGATCCTTCTAATGTGTCCATGAAAATCTCCTTTGCTATTCCAGTAATCTTTCGGACCTTTCCAGTTTATTGTAACACAAACACCAGATAAATTCAAACTCCGTTTTCATCATTTCATCCCCTTTGCTGTTCTTTCCTTTGTTCTTTGTTAAGCAGGCAATCCGGCTTCGCCGGATTGCCTGAGTGAGGGGGTTGCGGGGCTTCGCCCCGTGCCCCACGCTGATTTATTCATAAATCAGCGTTTTCATGCGCGCTTTTTTCTCTATGATTATATTATAAAATACGATTCTTAAATTCCCTCGGTGATAATCCTTAAGTTTTTCTTAAGGTCGAAAAAAAGGAATGTTCCACGTGGAACATTCCTCGGTCTGGTTTTTTACTCCTTATAATATCCAAGCTCCGAAACAAGTTTCTTAATCTCTTCCTTACCCTGCCTCGGTCCTGATACTTCAAGCATTGTATTTCCTGCTCTTACAAGCAGTACATAATTTTTATCAGCACGGTCAACCTCACTTATAGTGTAGTTCGAGCCGCGTTTTTCTGAAGTAATTATAGTCGGATCATGAGCCGCATTATAATACAACTCAATTGTATCTTTCGCAGCTTTATCACCTTTATCATACCGATAAAATACGATCATGTCTATACTCTGATTATTTTTTGAAGTCCCCACAAGTGTATGAACACTCTCGCCATTCGCCTGCTGCACTTCAGAGCTTTCACAATAACCTGAGCTGACAAGGAACGCCCGCACATCATCTGTCGTCTTCAGTTTGATCGAATCAAACGAGCGTATAAACAGTATTAAAGCCGTCGCCAGAATAACAACAGCTGTAATTATCCACGTAAACTTTGATTTCAGTATATTTCCCTGCAAATGATATCACCTCATGTTTTTCGTTTGTGTTTAAATCAATTATACTATATTTCAGGCGTAAAATCCACCCTATATTAAACTCTAATCAGTAATAAACAAACTTCAAAAAAGCTAATTTCAACGTTCGTCCGTTCAGGGCGAACGTTTTCCATAGCACGCCGAAGGCGTTCATTTTTTAAACAGAACACCCTTATCCGCAATCACACGGACAAGGGTGTTCACTTATTCATATCACTTTATTTCTTTTAGTTTGTACCCTTCCTTAATGCACCGTACATAACTGATCATCGTGTTTGAAATATCCTGTACCACCCACCGGGCAGCCGTTTCCGGCTCTCATTCCGGTCACGGCACAGTAGTTTCCGTGTATCACAGTTTCACACTCCGGAATACCTTCCGTGTAATATATACTCCTATGTAAAGTTCTCTCTCTTTTCTGGTCGCCGGAACATCTCCGCCGTAAAACTCACGTATTCTCAGCCTGTGTCTTATCCTGCGCTCTCTTTCCTGCTCCTCATGCAGCTCTTCATACTGTTCCTTTATCTCGTCTTTTATATCCCCGAGCCGTTCGGAAGCACTTTTCATAACGGGTAATTTCATAGTTCTGTTCATCGTTTTGTCTCTCCGTACACATACAGTTTTCTTAGGTTTTCTTTATTATAAATGCTGTTTCTTAATTTCCGTATGTGATATTCCTTAAGGGTTTCTTAATTTAATGAACGAAACCGATAAAAATGATGATAAACTTCATGATAACAAGGCAAAAAAATACGAGGAATGTTCCATGTGGAACATTCCTCGGTTTGAAAAATATATTTCAGCTGCGTGCAAAACATACCATTGTAAACGTCGCGGACATATAGCTGGAGAATAAGTCAGGGTTCAGGGTTCATACCTCACACATCTCATCAAATGTAACAAGAGTGATATTGTCTGAGTTCTCCGCTGCTTTCCTGCATTCATCAGTAAATCCTGATTTGGAAAACAGAAACAGATATTGTTTTTCAAACTTCACAAGGCTGCTGTGTTTTATGAGTTTTTTCAGGACTTCATAACCAATCGGTCTGTTGTTCCATTTGCATTCACAGAAAATCGCTTTTTCTTCATCTGCTGCTATTATATCTATTTCTTCCTGTGTACGCGTCGCACTGTCTGTACCCCACCATCTTCCGAGAGATGTAAATACAAAAGGCAGTTCTCCTTTACGGTTTTTTATCCATAGATACTGTTTACATATTTCTTCAAAAACGCTGCCCATATATGTATCGAACTGTAAGCTTATCTTCTCATATATAACCTCAGGCATTCCGTTTTCAAGTGCGGAAATATTGTTTGGAATAAATCTGTACCAGAAACGGAAAAGATTATCCTCCACTTCATACAGACTTTTTCTTCCCTGTTTTTCTCCGAAAGGAGTTTCCTTTTTTATAATTCCAAGTGAAATAAGTTTTTTCAGACAGTTTGAACATGCTGATGTTTCCACAGATATCTTTGTCGCGATCTCTGCAAGTTTAGTGCTTCCCCCGGCTACTGCCGTAATAACTGAATTGTACAGAGCAGCTTCACGTACTTCCTGTTTAAGAAGATTTTCAGGTTCTTCAAAAAGATAGGAACTTGTATCAAGAATTTTATCTGTAATATTTTCTTTAGCTGAAATATTCCTGTCATACTGCAGGAAATACTGAGGAGTACCTCCGGAAGCCCCGTAAAGAAGAGCTGTATCGTAATAATCCAGAGGCTTCATATATTCTTTGATTTCAAAGAACGTAAACGGATTTATCTTAAACTGAGCCGTTCTTCTGCCGTACAAGGGACTTTCATATCCAAGCACCTGATTCTCCATAAATGACATTGATGAACCACAGAGAATTATAAACAGCTTTGAATTATCCTTATGTCTGTCAATAGCTGACTGAAGAACTGATGAGATAGTTGCATCTGCCTTTGCCAGATACGGATATTCATCGATCGTCAGAACGATCCTTTTATCCCTTGAAATATCAAACACATATTCCAGTGCTTCCTGAAAACTACCGAAAGACGGCAGAAAATCCGAATCCCTGCCTGATGCAAACTTCATTATGCATTTACTGAAATTTTCAAGGTTCAGATTTTTACTGCTTTCTATCGCAGTAAACGATATGGCCGGTTTATCTTTTATAAATTCATTTATAAGAGCTGTTTTTCCTATACGTCGTCGTCCGTAAATTACAGGCATTTGAAATATATCAGTTTTATAGAGCTTTTCAAGCTTTGTAAGTTCTTCTTTTCTTCCGATAAACATAACACGATCCCCTTTCTGCAATTTGCTAATTTACGATTTAGTAATTTATGATTTAGTAAATTATATCACAGTTTTATTTCGGAGTCAATCTCTGATAATTCATAATTTCAAAACCAAAAAAACTGACATATCAAAACTACAAATTAATGTGGTACTGATATGTCAGTCGTTTATTGTTTTAGGGAAACGCTGATTTATTCATAAATCAGCAGTGGGTCCGGGGTGAAGCCACGGAAAGTCATATTTCCGGGTTAATCAGTGTTTCCTCAGAAATTATAGAATAATAGTCACAATCATTCAGCTTCTATATGATTCTCTTTACCCCATCCAAATCTCTCATGAGTTTTAAATTCATTAATACAGTCATCCCTTGCTATACGTTTTCCATCATCATTTGTCATTCCAGCAGTATAACAATAAACCTTATATTGCTCGGTTTTCATATCTAACTTTACAAGTACTCTCCACCAAACATCAACACCTGATTCTGTAATAGCTCCTACAATATAGTTATTATAATCATCGTTATCAAGAATCTCCAGTTCGTAAACTGGTTTTTCTCGATTTCTAAGTTCCTTCTTTATTTCATAAGAAGCCATTTGTTTTACAGCTTCTTCTTCAGTCATTCCAAATTTTTCTTTAAAATAATCATTAACCTCATCATTAGAAATGTTAGAAGAAATAGTGTGATTATCATTATTATCTGTACTATCATCTCCAAATATTGCAATTAATACACAAACTACACTTCAGATGTATTGATAGCACATGATGAACAATATTCATTTTCGCCTTGAAGTTCTTTACCACATTTTTTACAGTACATATTTAACACCTCATTTGTAATCAAATCTCATCAATTCATTTATCTTTTCAATAAACTTCATATTCTTTTCATTAAAGATAGTATACGTATAAACACCGCCTCTATTATATTCAGCTGAAGATAACGGAACTGGTTTCTCAAAATACTTGATCCATATTACAGAAAAGCCAGGTCTGTCTTTAAATTCATCAGGAACATCTCCGGGTTTATTCAAACTAATGACTATTCCTATAGCTCGCACATAATAATTAGACTGTGCTGTACTGCCATATGCTTTGGCAATAAGGATATCTCCTTCTTTAATGTTATCAATTTGATTATCAAGTCGAGGTTTATCGCCTTCGCGATAGCCCATAAACCAACACTTTTTTTCTGAAAATAATGGCCACATATCCTGTGTACCACCAAACATTACACCAACATCATAGTAATTCATATAAATTTCTCCCCAAAATACAGTATTGCACTACCCCTAAATCAATTTTGCTTATGTTCCTAATTATCACATTACAGTCTTTTTCACGAATTTTTTCTTTAAAGACGAAATGATTTTAGGAACTTTTCTACCTATGATTATACCATAATAGTTCCTGTTAGTCAAGTGAAATAAGAAGTATTATTCTTATATACACTATTTAGGAGGAAGAATAATGCTTATTTTTGATTTTAAAGCTGTTGGTAACAAACTACACAGTATAAGAAAAAAAGCTGGACTCACTCAAAGTGAAGTTGCTGAAACTGCAAATTTATCTGACAGAACTTATGCTGACATTGAACGCGGTACAGTAAATATGCGTATAGAAACCATCTTAAAAATCTGTGAGGCATTAAAAATAACGCCTGATACTATACTGACTGAAGAAAACCCTAACTTATCTATTGAAAAAAACAAACTTTTTGAAGAGTTATCTCATTGTACTGCTCAAGAACAAGAAACTGCTTTAAAATTATTATCTGTATATTTGAATTCCATAAAAGATTAAATATATTAAGCATCAATTTCAAAAGAATTATTATAAAAACTTGGTTATCAGCAATTATTTCTACATCAGTACTATTTACAACCAACTCATAGAAATGGAATCGGCACGTCTTAGACGTGCCGATGCTGTTTATAGTGCACCGTCGGTGCACATTTTTACCTAACAATCATATTGCTCATAAACCGAATTCATTGTATAACTACAAAGAATAAGATCGTAAATAAGTCATAGTAAGCTATTCAGAAATCAAGTGTTTTGATTACTTCTTCACTCATTATATATCATACTTTTTTGATTTCTCAGTGCCTTACTCAGAAATATTCTCATTTGTCATTGTTCTGATCTCATCCGGCAGGACCTCGCATATTTTTTCAAACACTCTTCCGGATAAGTATGCTTCATTCAGCTTTTTCTTCTGATATTTCAAATAAGAATCTTTGGTTTCCCTGATAAGCAACGCTGTAAAAAATCTTTCCCAGCTAAAATATTCTTTACTGTCAATAAAATTTTCCGGCTGAGCAAGAATATCATGTATCGCCGGAATATCAACAGCGCCTGATTTAAGCACTATCCATTCAAATGATTCCGGAAGATAGAGCAGAACAGGAACTTTATTATTGATGTATCTCATTACTGCCTCCATTTCGGAACCAAATGCAGCTCCATCAGCAATAATCAGTAACGGTTTGCCATTACTTGTTTTTACTGCAGAAAGAATATTTGACTTCCCTTCAGCACTGATCACGTTATCTCCGTACAATTTCGAAAAAAATTCAAATCCGCTGTTTGAATCTTCAGTTATAACTGTTGGTTTTTCAGCAGTTTTATAAACATCTCTGTCCCCGTAAAAATTATAGAATTCATGATAGACTTTTTTTAATCCGGCATATTTATCCGATGTTCTGATTCCATAGATCTCACTGACGCTGTACGGTAAATTCGGAAGATCATCCCGGAGTATCAGAACAAAATAGTTATCCGCTTTCTGTGCTTCAGAAGCAAATTCTTCAGTCACAAGGAAATGATTGCATTCATCCACAAAAATAATACTTCCCGGATTACTCTGGATTCTGAATTTCCAGTCATCTTCTGATGCAACAACAACAGGGCAATCTGAATTTACTGTAACACCACTGTCTGCACCCGCTCTCTGATAACTCATCAGCATTTCAACAAGTGTAGTCTTTCCGGTAGCACTGTCCCCGCGAATAACGGTTATGTTTCTTTTGATTTCAAATTCATATCGGAGCCGCTTATTTTCAACGGTTATTCTATATTTTCCCTTCATAGCTTACCTCTTAAGAAAATCAACCGCAGCATCAAGATACTCCGTATAATTATTAATAATTCTTCCGTCGTTCAATATCTCAGCTTTGATATCCAGATCCTGAAAGCTCATAATATTATGAAGTGTTATAGTAAGATCTTTTTCTTCGGAAATTCTGAGTATCCACTTAGCACAGTTGTCCCCGCCTGCACTGGCATTAAAAAAACGTCCTGTGTCATCATGAGCCATTAAAATAAGTGTCTTCACTCCACCCGAAAGCTGAAGCGGTGTAATAGCTCCGAGAACCGGGCTTTCTATCACATGAGCTGAAATTACCTCTGATTTATCAACATCCAGTATCATTTCTTTTGAAAGCTGTGAAGTTATCCATTCATCTTCGTATTGATTTGCAAAATATAACGGCGGATTATAAATTTCGCCTTTCATCTCTCCAAAATATATTTTCAGCATGATATCACCTCATGTTTTTCGTTTACGCATAAACAAATTTCTATTCCTTAAAGTATCCGAGTTCCGACGCAAGCTTCCGGACAGCATCCTTACCTTCGTAAGGTCCTGATATGTTAAGCATGGTATTGTCTGCTTTTACAGTCAGCACATAATTCTTATCCGACCGGTCAATCTCACTGATCACGTAATTTGCACCTTTTCTTTCTGATGTGATCAGTTCCGAATCGCAAAATGAATTATAGCAAAGATCCAGTGTTTCCATGGCACCTTTTTCTCCTTTATCGTACTGATAAAACACTATCATATTAATATTCCTGTCAAACGCTGTCCCTGCGAGCGTATGCATTCCGGCACCGTTAGCGCCTTGTATTTCTGACGAATCACAGTATCCCGAATCAACAAGAAACGATTTCACCTCAGACGTTGTTTTGGGCTTGATCGAATCAAATGAACGCAGAACCAGTATTCCTGCTGTCACCAGAATAACGATAGCTGTAATTATCCACGTAAACTTGGATCTCAGTATTCTCTCTTTCAAATCACGGTCTCTCCTTATCCGAAATGATTTTTCGATTATTATTAAACTACATTACAGATACCTTCTTATAATCTCTGCTGCCGAAAGGATCGCTTCCTTTTCATTTAAGTCTGTAAAACGAATTATATGTTTTTTTCATATCCGAGTATTTTCCGGAATTATGAATACCGTAAATTTCTTCCACTGAATACGGAAGATTCGGCAGATTCTCTCTTGTAATGATCACATAATAATTATCCGTACTGCGAATCTTTTTAGCAAAGGCATCTGTTTTGACAACAGTATTTTCTTCATCGATGAATATGATACTGTCCTTAACGCTGTCGAGAACAGCTTCCCAGTTTGAATTGTTCAGAGTAAGACATCTCTTGTCACAGGAAACATCTATACCGGAATCACTGCCCAGTCTGTCGTAGGTATCTACCATTGAAACCAGCGTGGTTTTTCCGGTCGCACTATCTCCGCGTACTATGGTGATATTTCTCTTTATATCAAATTCAAATTTCACTCGCCTGTTCTGAATAACAATATGGTGCTTGCCTTTCATAGGTCATCTTTCCTCTATTCTGAATGCTTCATCAACATACTCTTTGCTGCTGTTCACAGTTTTTCCTGTGTTGACTATAACAGCACTGAAATCATCACAGTCATCGAAATTCATTATGTGATGAAGATTTATTGTCAGATCTTTATGCCTGCTTATTCTGGCTATCCACTTAGCACAGTTATCTCCGCATGCTGAGGCGTTGAATATCTTTCCGGAATCATCAAACTGCATAAGCATGAGTGTTTTGACACCTCCGGAAAGCTCCTTTACTGAAATCGAACCGAGTACCGGACTGTCAATCACTCTCGGACTGATAACTTCAGAACCGTCGATATCCTTTATCATTTCAACAGAAAGCGGATCTGTTATCCATTCATCTTCATAGGTGTTGTCAAAATACGTCGGCGGATGATAAACAGCATTCTGAGTATCTCCAAATATTATTTTCAGCATGATATCACCTCATGTTTTTCGTTTAGTGTCAAATAAATTATACTATATTTCAGATAAAAAATCCACCTCATTCTGTCTTCAATTCATCTTGCTTTCCATAGCACGCCGAAAGCGTTCATTTTGCAGTCAGATTCCCTGAACATAAAACGTTCCACGTGGAACATTCCGGCATTGACAGTGCAGGGTGGCTGTGATACAATAAAAGCCAGAAATACTTACGGAGGTAAAATCATGGGACCATACTATTATGAAGTGATCAAAATCGACGGCGACTATGCCACACTGAAAAGAACGGACATCGAGACTGATGACACAATGCTCATCGCTATGGCACTTCTTCCGTTCGGAACCGACACCGGCAGCCGTCTTAAATGGGAAAACCTTGAATATTCAATTATATGAGGAAGATAGTAATTGACGCCGACGGATGTCCGGTAACCAGACTGACCGTCAGCATAGCGAAAGAGAAAAACATTCCGTGCACAATAGTCTGCGATACTTCACATGTCTTCGATATACCGGAAGCAAAGGTGATAACCGTGGAAAAAGGTGCGGACAGTGCCGATTTCAGAATTGTAAATCTTCTTAAGAAGGGTGATATAGTAATTACGCAGGACTACGGTCTTGCTGCCATGTGCCTTGCAAAAGGCGCTTTCGTCATAAACCAGGACGGCAGACTTTATACCGAAGAAAACATCGGCGGACTTCTCGAAATACGTGCGGTAAATAAAAAAAGCCGCATGACACGCCATCGTATCCCGCACATACCGAAACGTGATCCCGATCAGAACAGGGTCTTTGAAAGCGAATTACGAAAATTACTGGAGCAGCCTTATCTGTAAAACACTCTTACAAAGGAGATGTATAGCTATGATCATATACTGTGAAAAATGCGGCGCAACATATAACCAGTTTTTCTTCTGTGAACGATGCGGACATGTGATGGGCGAAGAAGAATCAAACGCTCATAACGATGAGAAAAAACACTTAAATCCAAAAGCGACCGTGACGAAGCATACAACAAAATCGTCGGAGCAGACAGAAATGATCCCCGGAGCAGTTCCGACAACAGGACACTGATCATAATACTCTCCACCGCCCTGCTGCTTCTCGGCATTTTTGTAGTGTTTTTATTTCAAAGATAAAAATCCGATTCAAACGGCCGTCCCGCCAGGGCGGCCGTTTTTCTATAGCACGCCGCAGGCGTTCATTTTACAGTGAAATACTCTCACCACAACGCCCACTCTAAATATTTCCACATCACGTAAATACGCGATCGCGCCAGAAATTCATATGAATAACTGGCGGGCGTGCCACTTTTTCATATGAATAATGTGATTTTTTCTTGAAATAGCATCGTAATAATGATATAATAATCTTGACAATATTGCTGACCAGGCTTAAGAAAAGGAGTTTCATATGGAAAGATCAGTAATGAACGATTTAATCAAATGGAAGAATAAGAATAATCGTAAACCGCTGATGCTTCTCGGTGTCAGACAATGCGGAAAAACATATATAGCAAAAAAATTCGGTGAAGAACAGTTTGATAATGTTGCATACTTTAATTTTGAAGGAAATGAAGCTTTAAATTCTGTTTTTGAATACGACATGGATGTTAAAAGAATCGTCCATGAATTAAGTACAGTGATTTCCAGCTGCAAAATAGTTCCGGGCAAAACACTTCTGATATTAGACGAAATTCAGGCATCGCCCAAGGCGATCACATCCTTAAAATATTTTTGTGAAAACATGCAGGAACTGCATGTTATAGCTGCCGGATCTCTTCTGGGAGTGTCGCTAAAAAGAGGCGGTTTGTCTTTCCCTGTCGGCAAAGTCGAAAGAATAACAATGTATCCTCTGAGCTTCAGAGAGTTTGTTGCAGCAAATGGCGATGAAAAACTTTTTGAAGGAATTGAATTAAGAGATAAGCTTCATGAGTTACCGACACTTTATACGGAATCACTTCGTAAACACCTGCTTAATTATTACATCATAGGCGGAATGCCGGCTGTAGTTGAAACGTGGATTAATTCGCACAGCTATGAAGAAGTTGAGGCTGTTCAGGCAGAGCTCATAGAGGATTACGAAAATGATTTTGCAAAATATGCACCAATAAACGAGGTCACGAAAATCAGGCAGATATGGCACTCAATTCCGGAACAGTTAGCGCGTGAAAATAACAAGTTTGTTTTTTCACATGTTAAAGAAGGCGGCAGAGCAAGAGAACTTGAAGATGCCCTTGAATGGCTGATCGATGCAGGCTTAGTATATAAACAAAAACTGGTTGAAAAGCCTGAATTACCTCTCTCATATATGGCGGATGATACATCATTCAAAATCTTTATGTCTGACGTGGGATTGCTTAGGTTCAAGGCAAACGTGTATTACAGAACCATTCTGGATGGCGACGACAGATATATAAGATTTAAAGGGGCTATAGCAGAAAACTATGTGCTGACAGAACTAATAAAAAACGATCTTCCATATTATTACTGGAGATCGGGAAATCAGGCTGAGGTTGATTTCCTGACCGAATATAAAGGATATATGATTCCTGTTGAAGTTAAATCAGCTGAAAATACACATGCAAAAAGTTTCAGTAACTTTATATCGAAGTATAAACCGCAATATGGATTCAAAGTTTCAATGAAAAATATAGGCGATAATCAGGTTAATGATACAATGGTCTATAGCCTGCCTTTATATTTGTTGTGGCGGATCAAAGAATACGTGGAAGAAACCTAAAATACGATAATTAATGATGATCAACTTTTAGAAAAATACGGTCGTCCAGTTCAGGGCGACCGTATTTCTATAGCACGCCGAAGGCGTACATTTTTTTTTGCAGGAACACATCAATTAATGTTCCACGTGGAACATCAATTGCAATCTCTTTCCATAGAAAAGGTATCGGCACGTCAAAGACGTGCCGATGCTGTTTATAGTGCACCGCCGGTGCACATTATTCGATTTTGTCAGGTTATCTGAAAACCTCATCGAGTTTCTTTTCGAGTGTGCCTTCCTTGGCATATGGAAGTGCATCAAGCATACGGAAATTATGTCTGCGTTCCGTATCAGAGCCATCAAATCCGAGGATGAAACTCAGTGCTATGCGGTAAATTATCTCTGTCGGTGCAAGACCATAGACCTGATTAGAAAAGATATGATCAAGACGTTCTTCTCTGTCCGGATAACACTCTGTTATCTTAGGACTGTTGTAAAGTCTCTTTACGATCTCAGTTATATAAAGTCCGGACTTCATGTAAAGATCTGCAAATGTTTTTTCCGGATCATCAAAGCATCCAGGATTTTCAGCTTCAAGCATATCCACCATCTGTTTTACTATCTTCTTCGGTGTAAATATCTGATTAGTCTTCTGCGGCGGAATATAGTCGAAAATATCCTCGTCATGACTTTCATCAAAATAATCTGCAAGACGTTCTTTCAGTGCAAGGAATTCCTTTACTGAATCATTGAACACGACTTCATCAAACAGATTGCCCTGATAATGCTTCTTCTCTCCCGTATCTGCATCGGTATAATCACCGCCGTCACGGAGAAAACGGAATTCATCAAGCGTTATACTTGTGACTTCACGGAAAACTTCGTCAGGAATGATCGTATCAAAATTCTTAAGAGTAGTGTTCTCGTCTCCGTATGCCATAAGAAATGACGGAATGGTACGGGTAAATCCGCGGAGATGATTACGTACAGCATCTTCTATTGTATCCTTCTGACGTTCCTGCTTTCTGGTTTCGACATTTCGCACTACCTCAGTCGTAAGCGCCGGAAGCGTTTCTTCCAGCTTTTCAGAAATACGTTCCCTGAATTTTTCTTTAGCTTCCGTGATCAGTGCGTTGAATTCAGCATTGACCTCCGCTTCGCTCTGTCCTCTTGCTGCAAGGTTTGTCAGTGCCTCTTCTCTCTGTATTTCAATCTCATTTTTCCGTATATTAAAATCGCCGACTTCTTTAATAACGATGCTGTCTGTCTTTATCTCAAGCTGCTTTTTGATTTTCTTTTCATCTTTTGAATTCAGATCAGATCCGTATTTGCTGACTGCCATTTCCATGACCGGATTCACAAGTTCTGTTTTGAATGTTTCCTTAAGACTGTCTATAATCTTCCTTTCAGGTGTATTTTCCACGATCTCAGCCGTTTTAGTTTCGATCGTTTCAGCTATCTGAGAGTATATCTTTTCCCCGAAAACATCCTGTGTTCTTCCGATAACAAGATCTTCATCAAGTTTTATTTCACCGTTTTCATCAACAGATACTTTTTCGCGTTCTTCCTTTGAAACGCCGACCAGTTCTCCTTCCGATACAGGCTCAAACTGCTGTATGATATCGATGACTTCCTGCGGAGCGCCGAATATGTTTCCAATGTTCTGAAACAGGAAGTTGGACATGAAACCTCGTCTGACTACTTCCAGAGAACGTATCTTTCTTGGAATCGAAAGGACTTTCTCGGCATCAAGTTCGGTCATTTTACCGTCCTCGTCTTCTCCTATAACAGGGAAGAAATTCAGAAGTTCACGTACATGCTGCTTTCTTGAATCACTGTCACCTTTTCCGCCGGATGTGTCAGATGAAAGATCATTTGCAAACTCTTCAAAAATGGTGAGCGTTCTTGCAGGATCAAAGTCGAAGACGTAAGCATTCTCCTTAACGAAATAATCTCCGTTATATGAATATTTCCACGGATTCTGTGCTCTAAACGCCGCCTGCATATAGAGTGCCGGACTCTTGATATTGCTGAGCATAAGAACTGCCGTCCATTCCGGTATTGTAATGCCGGTAGTGAGCTGACCTACTGATATGGTTATAGTTTTACCTTCACGGTTATTATCTATCGCTTTGCGTACTCTGTTATATGAACTCTCTGTTTCATCATCTTCTGAAAGCTTTCCGTCTCCGGCAGCAAGAATGATCTCATATTCGCTGAAAACAGGATGTGCCTTCAGTTTCTTTACAAGAGCCTTTGCACTGTCAACCCGGTTTAAAAGCCAGAGAGTATGTTTCAGTTCATTTCTGAGTTCAGGTGTGGAAAAAGGGTATTTTTCAAGGTTGGTAAGTGCATCAAGAAATTTGTCAACCGATGAATCATAGACAAATGCACCGTTGTCATGGGTTGCAAAGAACAGATTCAGGTCAAAGGCGTATTCTTCTGTTTTATCGTCTATTTCAACGCCTTTTTCAAGCTTGTCACGAATGATCTCTGACATCTGATAAGTAAACAGATTAAGGCGCGGAAGTGAAGCATACGGATTTGTTCCAGCTGTTTCATCCCAGTCACGTTTCTTTTTCTGTTCGTCGGCATATGTCCAGTTGAATATTGCTTTTTCATCGAATTTTTCGTTTGCAAGTGCCTTGAATGGCGTACCTGAAAGATGAAGAGTGTGTTTTCTCTTTATCTGATAAAATGCAATATCAGTCTTCACAGTATCGACACCCTCATGAGCCTCATCAACTATGAGCAGATCCCATTCCATTTCGCTTACTTCACCGAGTTTATTGAACTGTCCGCCGAAATGTACTGAACCCTTAAGATCCTGAAGGCTTACAAATTCTATCGCACTTCTGAATATACCACCATCAAGAATGTCCTGATATTCTTTTCTTGTATGTACAAACGGCTTTCCTTTAAGTGACTCCGTTTCACTGACAAATACAAATCCTGATTCATCACCGAGGAATGTAACAAAGTCCGAATACCATGAATTTGCTATTGCCGGACGGTTGGTAACGATAAGAACATTGAACGCTCTTTTTCCGTTCTCCGCCTTCATACGCCTGCAAAGGTCGTAAGCCGCAAGTGTCTTGCCGAAACGCGGTTTTGCATTCCAGAGAAATTCACCCCTGTCATGACTTTCAAAATACATCTTAGCTGCAGTTACCGCTTTGTCCTGTTCCTCACGAAGCTCATACGGAACAGCCGTACCTTTGGCAAACAGTAATCCCCTGTTTTCACGAAACTCATTGATATATTTTTTCGACTCTTCACCGGAAATGTGAAACCATTCAGTATTCGGCTTTCGTTCGATGTTTTTCTTCTTAAGGTAAGCATGAAACTCGCGGTCAGTAAATCTTTCATATGACCCGTCATCAAAAACCGCAGCTTTTTTCCATTCCAGTTTCCACTCCATATCGTTTGTATGATTCTGCTGCTTTATTCTATCCTCAACCGTCTGTTTCTCCGTATATCCGATCTTCGTCCATCCGTCATGCAGCGGATAAGACGGCGTTGTGTATGCATAGATCATTGGATTGATCTTTTCAACTGTACTGATGTTAAACCCGTTCATAATCCCTTCCATATCAGTTCATCTCCCATTATCTCAAATTATCCACTGTTTTTGTTATGTACTCATATTCGTCAGAATCAAGCCCAATTAATTTATATAACTGATCATCAATATCTCCAGAAAAATCCATCAATTTATTTTCAAAAGAGTAATCTAATAGGTCCGGTACATCCAACGCCAAAGTTGTCAACGCTTCATCTGTTAGCAGAAAAGCAAAACGTATTATATAACTTCTGCAATACTTATAAAAATTCTCAGCCTCTTGTAAAGTCTTAAATGATCTTAACGCAACTCTCGCTCTTCCAAAAGCTGAATGATTATCTACTATCTCTATTTGATTATCTCGCTTTTGCCCTCCAGCATTGGCACTTGAAACAATTACCTGCCATTCATCAATAAAACTCTGGTTTTTCTCGATAATGCTTCTGTCAGCTACAAACCATTTAGCTCGTCCGGCCTTTCCCGCCTTGTCATTTGTGAACAGCTTTATTTCACGGTCATAGTTTAATATAGTATCATCATTTAATACTCTTACGGCGGACGGATTTTTTTCTACGAAGTCACTTTCTATTGAAAATAATGAACGTGGAAGTATTGCATCATGAAGAAAGTTCAGATTATTATCAGTTACAAATGCTTTTATTTTATTCGTTATGGTAAAATCATTTGGATTAAGAGGCAACAAATCATCGCCAGGATTATCTACATAAAGTTCTTTTCTATACTCATGATCTATATACGAATACTTAAATCCAGGAACTGTCTTATTCTGTTTTTTTGATACTATCGTTATGCCATCTGATAAGTCTGCTGAGTTGCCGAATAACTCTTTGGATTCTTTATACAGTTCAACAGCAGATAATCGTAAATCATTTATCTGTTGCTTTCCAAACTGTTGAAGTCCCTTGCCGGATTGATGCAGCCATCGACCGCCAGGATATATCATTACAGATCCAGTTTTAGAAATCACGTCAGCCTGCATTTGAAAATAATGAAAAATGTTCTTCATTGGTTTCTGTCCATTAGTTGTAGAAACTGAATCACTTTCCTCCTGATAAGGCGGATTCCCTATAACATAATCAAATTTCATAGTCTTACCCCTTTTCTTACTTTGTATGTCATCAAACAGAAGCGGAGCTTCCTTTCTCCAATTCTGTATCTTACACAATTGCTTATCTTCTGAACTCTCAGGTTCAGCCTCTATATCAAACAACGCCATCTGAACAAACTTTTCTTCTTTTTCAAATTCCGGAACGGAATTTGTCAGACCATCCATCTGCCAGAAGTTCCATGAGATAATATTTGCTATTTTCCTAAGTACATCTGTCTTTGCTTCATGTCCCCATTTTTCTTTCAGATAATCGCAGAGCGAAATAAGAACATTTATCCTTGCAATAAGAAGATTATCTCCCTGAAATTCATATCCGTAAACACTCTGAACAGCCCTTGTCGCCCATTCAATCCATTCAGCTTCAGTTTCAGTATTTTCACTTACAACACGCAGCTTACGGTCAAGAAATCCTATTCGATCTTTAGTATCTATCGGTTCACCTGTTGTAGCATCATACCTTGATACGATATACGGCGCTTCACCGCAGGTGATTTCGAGTCTTCTTGAATCAACATACTTTTTCCAGTCTTTTTTATCAGAAAAACTAATGCACTCACTGACGGTATTCCACATCTGGCCTTCTGTCACGTTGAAAACATCCACGCGTCCGAACCAGTCAGAATCGCAGTGACTGTTCATTTTATTGCATATCCAGGTCGGTGAAAAAACTTCTGCTTTCTTTCGGGTACGGTCGGTCTGTTCCGACTGATCCTTGAAAACTCTAGGCTGAATATCACACGATTCAAAGCCGAATAAAGCCCCTACTGTGATCTCGTCATTCTCGTAAAATCCATATTTGCTGTATGTATCAGTTGCAAAAACTATATTCTTTCCGGTAGTCTTATCTTTAAGAAGCAATGGGAGCACTTCCTTTACCGGATATTTATTTAATTCTATAAGTTCGTTCAAGGAAATTCTCCTCCAGAATCAAGTCCCAATATCATATACTTGATGTATTTTCAAATTCAGATATATAACTATAGATAATATATCAATTATTGTACCACTGATTTGCGTATTTATCAAGTTAACAAAGATAAAATCGGTATATTAATCAAGTTAGATTAGTTTTTGAGGTGATAACATGGACACTGCATATGATTTCGGAATGATTCTGCAAAAATTAAGAACGGAAAGAGGAATCACTCAAAAACAGCTTGCAGATATGATCAACAAAGAAAGTTCTATCATAAGTAAATATGAAAAAAATCTTCAAAGCCCGACATTTGATACAGTCCGGTCTTTCGCTGCTATTTTCAATGTTTCAATGGATTATCTGTCCGGTATGGAAAAAAGCATAAACATTTCAACAGTAAAACTCACAGAAGAACAGATCCAGATCATGCGCGAACTTGCTGAAGCCTTCCGTGACAAACAAACTGCATATCCGAAAAAACTAAGCAGCGAACAGTACCAGCTTATCGGAAGGATAGCTGTGGAATTTTCAAAATAAAAAAGCCGCACCTGAAAAATCTCAGGTACAGCTTATAGGTTAGTATTCAACGGTCGTCCTGATAAGGGCGGCCGTTTTCTATAGCACGCCGAAGGCGTTCATTTTCAGGCAGAACACTCTTATCCGCATCATCCACAGATAAAGGTTTATATCTCCAGATGGTAAAATGCTAATTATTTTATTTTCTTCCTCAAAAATGGTTGACAAGTAATCCTGTTTATGGTATCATAATAGCGATGATAAATTTATCCATTATATCTAAAAAATAATATTGCCCATAGACCCGGGTCATGGTATAATTAAAGGAGATACCATGAAAAAAATCAAAGGTATAAACAGAAAAGCAAGCAAAAACAAACGATACACGCGGCGTATCGGCTACAGGGAGTTCATCAGTTCCATCGAAGCCAGAAAAGCACTTGTAAAGAGTTTGAATCTCATGGACGACACATTCTTCGCTGCCGTCATGGAAGACAAAGAAGTGTGTACTTATGTTCTCAGAGAAATAACCGGCATTGATACACTTACCGTTAAGGCGTGCAAAGTTCAGTACCATATCCGCAACCTTATATCTCATTCAGTAATACTTGATATCCTTGCTGAAGATGATTCAGGGCGGGTATACAATATCGAAGTCCAGAAGTCAAACGAAGGCAATCATCCGAAACGTATCAGATCCTATCAGGCAAATCTCGATTCTGTCCTGCTGGGAAAAGGATGCGATTACAGCGACCTTCCGGAGGCGTATTTCATTTTCATATCAAGTTTTGATCCCTTTGGTCTTAACGACAACTACTATGAAGTCGAACGAAAGCTCAAAGGCCGTGACAGCACTGTTCCGAACGGAGTTCACGAAATCTATCTGAACACCAAAATAACAACAGACAGAGACATTACGAAACTTCTTCAGTATTTCAAAAACAGCGATGCATCCCGTGAAGATTTCGGCCCGCTCTCTGATAAGGTACGTTTTTATAAAAACAACGAGAAAGGTGGAGTTACTATGTGTGAGAAGGTTCAGAGACTTATTGATGAATCGAATGAAGAGTTACGTAAAAAATATGCAAAAGAACTTGAAAAAAGGGACAGAGTGATTGAAAAGGAAAAAGCTGAAATCGCTCGCCTGAAAGCTCAGATTGCTGCAATTGTTACCGACCACCCATAATGTCGTCCAATAGGCACTGTATCTTGTCACGCAGGCAACAGTTCTGTCAAGGGAAATGTACAAGATTCTGGAAAGTCAGTCCTGCAACTGCGGCCCAGACACGGAATGCTCACGGGAAAACCAACGCGATAAACCCATCCTTCGGGCACGCGGTAACAAATAATAGAAAACGGCATCGTTCCGATTCGAATTTCGGGATGATGCCGTCTGTGTTTTTATCTATAAAAATGATATAATAATTGTATTAACCTTTAGAAAGGAATAAACGATAGCTGTTTTGATCGTCATAACTCGCAATTATGACACAGCTATCGTCCCTCAACAATGAAAAGTATATCATTTTTTCGTGAAAAAGTCAAGGACGGAATCGTCGAAATTACAGGAACAAATTCACCTGTTTGTCCAATTTGCGGCAAACCAATGAAGTCACACGGAAGGTGCAGACGGTATCTGCGCGTATCCGGCGAAGAGCGAATCACTCTGTCTCTCAGAGTTTTCTACTGCCCGGAATGCGACCGTTATCACCGCGAGCTTCCGGATTACGTTGCTCCTTACAAACATCTCAGTACTGAAATAATAGCTGAAATATATGATGTTCTTGACAACTATGATGTTGATGACAGCACGATAATACGCATCCGAAACTGGGTAAGAAAGTTCCTGAATTTTGGTTCTGCGACTGTCAGAAGACTTAAAATTGAGCATCCTGCACTGGTCGTCAGAAGCAGTTTTGAATCAACATTTGACACGCTCACCTATTTTGTCAGAATAGTCGTAAATTCCAATGAATGGAAGTTCATTAGTTCGCCTGTCATTTCAGTCTGACCTGTACTATGATAGAGATATCAACTACAAGGAGGTACCTCTATGGACATGAAAAATCAGAAACTGGCAAAAGAGATAGCTGAACAGCGTGTGATCATGATAGCGCCACTGCTTGATACCACTCTGTCTCAGGATGAGTATTACGGCAAGCGCCGGGAATTAGCTGATACGTTTGAAGTATCAACAAGAACACTCCAGCGCTATGTGGATGCGTATAACGGAAATGGAATCGACGGATTAAAACCCAAAGGGAAAGTACCGGAACAGAATACCGTGATCACTAAGGAGATCCTGGAAGAGGCAATCCGTCTGCGCCGTGAAGTTCCGTCACGAAGCGTCCCTACCATCATCCAGATACTTGAACTTGAAAACAAGGTCGAAGTTGGCATGCTGAAACGAACGACGCTTCAGCGTGCACTATCAAGGGCGGGTTATTCATCTCAGATGATGAAGACCTATCAGGATCATGGATACGGTTCACAACGTTTTGCCAGAGTTCATCGCTGTGACTTGTGGCAGGGAGACCTGAAATACGGACCAACGCTGACTATCGACGGAAAGCCGCAGCCAACGTACATGTCGTGTCTGATTGACGATGCAACACGTTACATTGTTCATGCTGAGTTTTATGGAGATATGGAGCAGAGCATTGTTGAGGATACACTGAAGAAAGGCATTCAGAAATTTGGACTTCCCCGTCGTATCTACTTCGACAACGGTTCACAGTATCGTACCCAATGGATGAAGCGTGCATGCAGTCTTCTGAGTATTAAACTGCTGTATGCTAAACCGCGTAATCCTCAGGGTAAAGGAAAACAGGAACGCTTCAACCATACCGTTGACTCGTTCATTGAAGAGGTAAACCTGAACCGTCCTGACAGCATAGAAGAACTGAACAGACTGTTTAACGCCTGGCTCTCTGAATGTTACCACAGTAAAATACACAGTGCACTCGGAATAACCCCGGAACAGGCATTCAAATGCGATTCCATGCCATTACGCTATCCGGATGATGCAATACTCTCAACTGCTTTCCTGCACTGTGAAACCCGTAAAGTTAACAAGTCAGGATGTATCAGCTTCATGGGTAAAGATTATGATGTTGGCGTTCTTTATGCCGGACAGCAGGTGGATGTTGTTTATGATCCTCAGAATATTGCACGTGTAAGGATTGAAGCAAAGAATCATGAACCGTTTTACGCTGAACCGGCTAAGGTAGGTACACACGTTGCTAAAAAACCGAAACGTGCTGAAATTGAAAGTATCCCAGCGGATTCTTCAAGACTTCTTGATGCTGTTACAAAGAGCGCCGGGGAAAAGGAACGTCGAGCTATTATTTCGTATTCACAGGTATTGGAGGGTGCTGAAAATGTTTGAAATGTTTTATGGTATGCAGCATACACCGTTTACGCGCGGTATTCCATCTGATCAGCTGCACAGAACACATCAGAATACTGAAGTTTTCAGTCGTCTGATCATCACTGCACAGAAACAGTCATTCGCACTGCTGATTGGTGAACCAGGTACCGGCAAGACAAGTACACTTCGTCGTTTAAAGGATGAACTTCCTGAATCAGAGTACATGGTTCTGTACGTTTCTGATTCAAAACTGACTCCGCGAAGCTTCTACAACTATCTCCTGAACCAGCTCGGATGCAAATCCGAATTTCATCGCAATGCAGCGAGAAACGCTTTGCATAAGCAGATTGAAATAATGAGGAATATGCAGAAACGTAAAGTGGTCGTGATTCTTGACGAAGCACATCTGTTGCCAAAAGAAATGCTTGAAGAGGCCCGCTTTCTTCTGAATTACAAAATGGATTCCGAAAATCCAATGGCACTAATACTTTCGGGTCAGACTGAACTCTGGGACAAACTCCGTCTTTCCGCATACAGAGCCATTCTTGAAAGAGTAGATGTTGAATGCTTTCTTACTCCTATGGATTTTTCAGAAACCAAGCAGTACATTGAATCACAGCTTCATTATGCCGGACAGGAAAATCCTGTCTTCACTGAAGATGCAATGAAATCTATTTTTACTTTTTCAGGCGGAAATCCACGACTCGTAAACCGTGCCTGCAGTCAGTCACTTATCTATGGTGCACAGATGAAACAGACCTGTATCGACAGCAAATCTGTAGATATTGTACTTGAAAACGAAGTAACCGGAGCCGGTCACTGATTATCTGATGTTGCGGTTCAACTTGATTAACGGGCTTTTGCCCACAATGGAGGATAGGGCAACGCTGGGGAGCGACCTGAGCGCCATGTGGGATTTTGCCGAGAGCATAGCTCTCTAGATTGAAATTGACACCTCCGTGCTGGGGGTGTCAGTTTGTTTTTCCAATTCAGTTGACAAAATACTGTCCCTGCCCTGACAAAATACATTCACTTTTGGATGACAGGATAGGTGGGCGCTAACAGCAATGCAGGGAAGTTAAAAACTTCATTATTAAATTCAGCTGTTCAAACCAGATTTATTTTAACGGTCGTCCGCCAGGGCGGCCGTTTTCCATAGCACGCCGCAGGCGTTCATTTTTAAACAGAACACCCTTATCCGCATCCACGGGTAAGGGTGTTCTGTCATATCATATCTTCTCTTTTATTCGTTCGATCTTCTCTTTCACCTTATCGATCTTATCATCAATAAAGTCATTCTTCAGATCATCTTCAAGGAAAGCGGCCTGTATCTCAAAATACCGTTTAAGATGTTCCGGAAGAGAAGTCTCCTCTGTATACAGTGCATGAAGAAAACGATATTTTTCGCTCTTCTCCATCGCATAAAGCTTTATCTGATTCTTCAGTTCCTCGTAGCGGATGATCATCTCGTTTTCCTTTGCAAACTTCTTTATACGTCCGACCATCTGGAAAGTTTCTGCAAGGTCGATGAAAAATACTCCGTAAAAGATACCTATAAAGAACGAGAACAGCAGATTGTGTGCAAACCATTCAAGTGCATTCAGTATATGCGGATGGATCAGGAAATAGTAGACTGCTCCGAGCAGCGTCCAGAAAAATGAAAACCGCAGGCATATGATCCCTTTGTAGTTGAACCGCATCTGCGAATAATCCCAGAGTTTGAGGTTCATCCGCACAATAAATATCTCACCGGCGATCAGTTCAATAAGTGTCATCGCGACAGACATTACAAGGAACAGCACTCCCCGCCTCATGTATGTTTCCTGCACGGGAATGTAGTCTTCAAGTCCGGCCAGCAGGTAAAGCAGCGTCAGGCCGAATCCGTAAATCGGAAGATACGGTCCGGTCAGAAATCCCGGATTGACCCAGATATGTTCCTTGTTCGTTATTTTAAAACGGCGGTAAAAAAGTTCAAGTATCCATCCTGCAATACACCCCGATGAAAAAATGAATGCAAGTATTATGAATTTGTAAAACATGATTTTCCCCTTGTTCCTCTATTAATGTGCCTTACGTCTCATTTTCGGAAATGAGTTTTCTTAACAGTGAAAGGTCTGTCAGATCGACATTCCCGTCAGCGTTAATGTCAGCATTACGGAACGCCTGTCCTTCAGGATTTCTTTTATCAGAAAGATATTCCGAGAGTTTTGTCAGATCGGATTTATCGACTTTACCGTCCAGATTTACGTCACCGGGCTTTTTATCATTATCAGCCTGTACGGTCGGCGAGTAATCCGGAAGATTCGGATCTGCGGCACCGGGCGGATCAGACTGTGCATCCGGAGGACATGCAGGCTGACATGCTGCTCCGGGAGCCGGTTCTGTTTCCTGGGGTGCGGCAGGTTCTGGCTCATAGCCAGGCACGTTCACCGCAGGTTGTGTATTCTGGTCTGCCGGTTTTGTATTCTGGTTTGCCATTACAGGTGACGGTTCGTCAGCCGTATCCGGCGCGGTCACAGGAGCACGGGTTACATCACCGTTATCAGGTCTGTCGCCTGCATGCGGAGCCTGTCCGCTTCCTTCCGTAACCGGTCTTTCGCCCTGACGTTCAGTCTCTCTTTCGCTTTTTTCAGTTTCGCTGTCTTTAACAGTGCCTTCATTCCCGCTGTTTCTTTCCGTTGCTCTCTCAGTTTTCTCAACAGCAGGTGATTTAGTAATTTCGGTACTGTTTTCCGCTTCTGTGATCAGATCAGTGTAAGGGGAAGTATTTCCGTACACCGGTTTTTTCGTCACAGGTACATCCGTCGTAACAGATACGTCTGTTACGTTTTTCTCGTCGGAAAATGTCTCCGACACAGCTGTTTCAGATATTTCCGGATCAACCGATGCTGTAAAGTCAGGATCACCGGTCATCTGCCTTCCCTTTAAGAAAAAGGATAATGCAACTACAAGAGAAAAACACGCTGCCGCTGCAGGTATTATATAAATAATAAGGTTCTTCTTTTTCTGATGAGGACGGTTTGCCGTTTCGATCATATCATCCGGCAGTTCATTCATCAGTTCAGTAAATTTTAACGGTGTCACATCAATCCCTCCTTCTTCAGGAACTGTTCCAGTTTTTTGCGTAATCGTGATAGTATGACGTTTACATTGTTTTCAGAAATACCGAATTCCTCGGCAATTTCCTCCGGAGAAGAAAAGCGCCAGTAACGGAGTATAAAAATATCACGGTGGTCCTGTTTCTGCATTCTTAAAAACGCAGTCAGGGCTTCCTTTATCTCATTCTCCCTTTCCTTTGCTTCTATCTGTGACTCAACGTTTTCGCCTGAAGGAAGAAATTCCGCAATTTCATCAAGAACAAGTCCGTTCTTTCCCTCACCGCGTTTTAATCTCTTCTTTCCCTTCAGGACATTCAGTGAAATATTTCGCACCGTTTTCAGAAGATACCCGTAGAAATTGTCTGGCTGTGCCGGAGGTATCGAGTTCCATACCGATAACAGCGCATCGTTAAAACATTCCTTGGCTTCTTCTTCATTTTCAAGGATACTCCCTGCTACTCTGCGGCAGGTATATCCGTAATTTTCAGATATCTGTTCAAGCACCCGTTCATCACGCTTGTTGAACATTGAGATTATAGTTTCGTTATCAGTAATGGTGATCACCTCTGATTCTCTGGTTTTAAGTCTGTACAGATGAGACGCTGACCACACTGGTAACGCTGTTTTCCTCTACTTATACAGACAACATCCGGAATTAAAAATTACACTTTTCAGGAAATAAAGATTTCATTAAATAATGCTTATCAGACTGTAAATCAAAAATCTCCGAAAACCATTGTGATCTTCGGAGATATTGTTGTTATAGTTTCTGCACGATCATCAGATCTGAACTGAATAGTTAGGAGCTTCCTTGGTGATGTAGATATCGTGCGGATGGCTTTCCTTAAGACCTGCACCTGTGATGCGTACAAACTGAGCTCTTTCGTGAAGTTCAGGAATTGTTTCACAGCCGCAGTAACCCATACCTGAACGGATACCGCCGACAAGCTGATAAATTGTATCGCAGAGAGGTCCCTTGTAAGGTACACGACCTTCAACGCCTTCAGGAACAAGCTTCTTTGTATCCTTGCCGTCCTGGAAGTATCTGTCCTTTGAACCGCATTCCATGGCACCCATACTGCCCATGCCTCTGTATACCTTGAATGAACGGCCCTGGAATATTTCAGTAGCACCAGGAGCTTCCTCGCATCCTGCGAGAAGTGAACCGAGCATTACAACGCTTGCGCCGGCTGCAAGAGCCTTAACGATATCGCCTGAGTACTTGATACCACCGTCTGCAATAACCGGAACGCCGTACTTCTGTGCAACTTCAGCAACGTCGTAAACTGCTGTGATCTGCGGAACACCGATACCTGCAACAACTCGTGTTGTACAGATAGAACCAGGTCCGATACCAACCTTAAGTGCGTCTGCACCGGCCTTGATAAGTTCTTCGGCAGCAGCTGCTGTAGCAATGTTACCTGCAATTACCGGAATGTCAGGGAAGTGTTCCTTAACTGTCTTTAAGCATCTGATAATGTTTGCGCTGTGGCCGTGAGCTGAGTCGAGTACGAGTACATCGACCTGAGCTTCGATAAGAGCAGCGGCTCTTTCGAGAACGTCATTTGTTACGCCGATAGCAGCACCGCAGAGGAGTCTGCCCTTTGCGTCTCTTGCTGAGTTAGGGAACTCAACAGCTTTTTCAATATCCTTGATAGTGATAAGGCCCTTGAGGTAGCCTTCATCATCAACGAGAGGGAGTTTTTCGATCTTATGCTTACGAAGGATCTCCTGTGCCTGTTCGAGTGTTGTTCCTACTGAACCGGTAACAAGGTTGTCCTTTGTCATTACGTCGCCGATCTTTGAGTTAAGATCAACCATGAATCTCATATCACGGTTTGTGATGATACCAACGAGCTTGCCCTTTTCATCTACGATCGGGACACCTGAGATCTTGTACTTGCCCATGAGTTCATCAGCATCACGGACAATGTGATCTTCTGTAAGAGAGAATGGATTTACGATAACGCCGTTTTCCGAACGCTTTACCTTGTCTACTTCGTCAACCTGCTTTTCAATTGACATGTTCTTATGAATAATTCCTATACCGCCTTCACGAGCGATAGCAATAGCCATTTTGGATTCTGTTACAGTATCCATGGCAGAAGCCATTACAGGTGTGTTGAGTTTAATTGTCTTTGTAAGATTAGTACCGAGTTTGATCATATTCGGTGTTACGTCTGATTTTGCAGGGATCAGAAGCACATCATCGAATGTAAGACCTTCTTTTACGAACTTATTGTTGAAATCACTAAGCATAAAAACACTCTCCCTTAAAAAAATGTATTTCTATTAGAATACTCTATTTTGCGACTTTTGTCAAGTAAAAAATATCCCCGGAAGTAACCCCGTTCTTATGTGATTTTACCTGTACACGTCCGTATTTTTCCCTGAATGTGTACAGGCTGTAAATTTCATTTAAGTCGGCAATCCGGCGAAGCCGGATTGCCTGTTTTAGGCGACTTCGGGGCTTCGCCCCGTGTCCCCCCTCTGATTTATGAATAAATCAGCGCTTCCTTAAACTTTAGGTAAAAGCTTTTCTTTTCTCATGTAAGGAACAAGAGCCTTAGGGATATTTACTGAACCGTCTGCATTGAGGTTGTTTTCAAGGAATGCGATGAGCATTCTCGGAGGAGCAACAACTGTGTTGTTAAGAGTATGAGGGAAATACTTGTTTCCGTTCTCATCCTTAACTCTGATGCTGAGTCTTCTTGCCTGTGCATCGCCGAGATTTGAGCAGCTTCCTACTTCGAAGTACTTCTTCTGTCTTGGTGACCATGCTTCAACGTCAATTGACTTAACCTTAAGATCAGCGAGGTCGCCTGAACAGCATTCGAGCGTACGAACAGGAATATCAAGTGTGCGGAAGAATTCAACTGTGTAGCTGTAGAGCTTGCGGAACCATTCCATTGATTCTTCAGGCTTGCAGACAACAACCATTTCCTGCTTTTCAAACTGGTGTATACGGTAAACACCGCGTTCCTCGATACCCTTTGAACCAACTTCCTTACGGAAACATGGTGAATAGCTTGTAAGTGTCTGAGGAAGATCACTTTCAGGTACTATAGTATCAATGAACTTACCGATCATTGAGTGTTCTGAAGTACCGATAAGGTAAAGATCTTCGCCTTCTATCTTGTACATCATGTCAGCCATGTCGTCAAAGCTCATAACGCCTGTAACTACTGAGCTTCTGATCATAAACGGAGGAATGTAGTATGTAAATCCCTTGTCGATCATGAAGTCTCTTGCATATGAAAGGATACATGACTGAAGCTGAGCAACGTCACCGCAGAGATAGTAGAAACCATTACCGCTTGTTCTTCTTGAGCTGTCGATGTCGATACCCTTGAGCTTTTCCATAATATCAACGTGGTAAGGAACTTCGAAGTCAGGAACGGCAGGTTCACCAAACTTTTCAACTTCAACGTTTTCTGAGTCGTCCTTGCCTATCGGAACTGAAGGATCGATGATGTTCGGAATAGTCATCATCTTTGTGCGGAGTTCTTCCTCAACTGTTCTCTCTTCAGCGTTGAGTTCTTCAAGTCTTGCAGCCTGAGCATTTACCTGAGCCTTTACTTCTTCGGCTTCATCCTTTTTGCCCTGAGCCATGAGACCGCCGATCTGCTTTGAAAGCTTGTTTCTGTTAGCACGGAGTGCTTCAACTTCCTGCTTGATGTCGCGGTTCTTCTTGTCGAGTGCGATTACTTCATCAACAAGAGGAAGCTTTTCATCCTGGAACTTGTTTTTAATGTTCTGCTTTACGATGTCAGGGTTTTCTCTGACAAATTTAATGTCTAACATGATATATTACTCTCTTTCATTTATTGGTATTTATAGTGTCAGCAAGTCTGTCTGCGATCTCGCGCAGATCATCCTTGTTGTAGAATTCAAGAACAAGCGTGCCCTTGTCATTGCTTTTGTTTTTTATAAGAACTTTTCTGCCGAGACGTTCCTTAAGGCTCAGTTCCATCTCGCGGAAATAGGTGTCCGTTTTTTTAGGAGTAGTCTTTCCCTTCTTTTCTGACTTAAGGGACTTTACCGCATTTTCAAGTGCTCTTACCGTAAGAACACCGTCAGCGACCTGTGCAGCGAGTTCCTTAATAATTTTCTCGTCATCCAGTGCAAGAAGCACCTTTGCGTGTCCGGTGGATACCTGACCGTTTCTGATCATTTCAAGGACTTCATCAGGAAGGCCGAGTATGCGTATCGCATTGGTAACTGCCGAACGGGATCGTCCGGTCATTTCAGCTATACTCTCCTGAGTCATGTCATATTTTTCGGAAAGCTCCCTGTATCCCAGTGCTTCTTCGACCGGATTCAGGTTTTCACGCTGGAGGTTTTCAATGAGTGCTATCTGCATTGCCTCTGAATCGGAAAATTCCTTTATAACTACCGGAACTTCCCCGAGACCTGCGACTCTTGCCGCTCTCCATCGTCTTTCACCGGCCACTATCTGGTACGCCCTTCCGTAAGGCCGTACAACGATCGGCTGGAGCAGACCGTGGTCCTTTATCGAATCTGCAAGCGAAGCGATGGCTTCCTCATCGAAGTCTTTTCTTGGCTGAAGTCTGTTCGGTTCGATCTCGGATATTCTCAGTGTACTCTTTCCCTGTACCTCTGAAGCATTGTCATTTAACAGCGCTCCGAGACCCATGCCGAGTCCGCCTTTCTTTGGTGCCAAGTGCATCACTTCCTTTCAGATTTGTTTTTCTTCTTTGATTTCAGAATGTCCGTGAGTTTCTTCTTCGGCTTCTCAGTGTATTTCTCACCGAGAAGTTCACATCCGAGGCGCGCATATGCCTCGGTTCCCTTCGAACTTTTGTCGTAGTACATTACCGGCATTCCGTAGCTCGGTGCTTCCGAAAGACGAACATTACGCGGTATCGTCGTTTCGAATACCTGATCCGGAAAGACCTTTTTCACTTCATTTACCACCTGGTTCGTAACGTTCAGACGAGGATCGAACATAGTGAATAAAATTCCCTCTATCGTGAGTGAAGGATTTTCATTTGAACGAACATGCCTGATTATCTGGTCAAGCTGAGAAAGTCCTTCGAGGGAGAAAAATTCGCACTGAAGAGGGATTATAAGGCTGTCTGCCGCAACAAGTCCGTTGAGTGTGACAAGACTGAGTGAAGGAGGACAGTCGATGAAAATATAATCGTAGCTGTCACGGCACATGAGTATCTGCATCTTGAGACGCTTCAGACGGTCATCAAGGTCTGCGATCTCGATCTCGGCACCCGCAAGGGCCGAAGTTGAAGGAACAATGGATACATTTTCGAATTCTGTAGCAATTACAGCTTCACCGATACCCGCTCTTCCGATGAGCAGATCGTAAGATGAATATTGTACCGTTTTCTTCCTGATACCATATCCGCTCGTAACATTTCCCTGAGCATCAAGGTCGATACAAAGCACTTTCCTGCCCCTGCTGCCGATAAAAGCCGCAAGGTTAATTACAGTAGTGGACTTGCCCACACCGCCCTTCTGATTGGCTACAGCGATCACCTTACCCACTTCATATTCCTCCTGTTCCGAATAATAGTCTACCTATTATTATAGCATATATTATTAGTAGTGTAAAGAAAAAATCCTCTGTGAATATCACAGAGGATTCCCGCGTTTTACACTTGCGACGTAAAAATTAGATTCAAACCACGTAAAACTTGCTTCCAGACTATTCTATAAATGTTATTGCATGTTATTGCATTCGCCGTTGAAATATGGTATAATATATTTATA
>Ga0247610_10000795_pt1 | contig 42405 bp, 28 predicted proteins | sample 174DNAGHGhighgp2_FD_193483 | JGI IMG/M metagenome (GOLD analysis project Ga0247610, IMG submission 193483) | Sheep rumen microbial communities from Palmerston North, Manawatu-Wanganui, New Zealand - 1742 DNA GHGhigh gp2 | ecosystem: Host-associated > Mammals > Digestive system > Stomach > Rumen...
CGAAGTAGCTGACCAAGGAATCCACCGTGGGCAGCCACTTTTCGGTGAATACCGTGTCGGCACGGTTGCACTGGCTCACGTAGCTGAGCCTCTGGCGCATCGTCTCGTTGTCAGTGCAAGAGGCAAGTACCGTAGCCATGAGAAATACCGATATGATGTGTATGATGTATTTCATGTTTGCAAAGTTACGCAATTATTTGGAAAAAGCAAGGGATGTTAGTAGAAAGAAGTGAGGGGTGAGAGGTGAGGGGTGAGAGATATGTCTTGAAGATAGGAAAGCATGAAAGTTAGAAGCAAGAAGCATGAGATTTGTCTTGAAAATAGAGATTCGAGCTGCCGTAGCTAATCATCACTAAACACTCAACGCTAAACACTAAACATTTATTCACTAAACGCCAAACACTCTACACTCAACAAAAACAAAGAGTGCCTTACTCACGCAAGACACTCCCCACAATTTCAATCAATCGAATTATTCATAACTCTCTGTTTTTTACGCGTTATACCTGAAAACTCGATACCTAAAAAACATACTAATTCAAATCAATCGCTAACTATTTTTATATACTCTGTTTTTCATTTCTTATCTTCTTGCACCGAACGAGCCACCACCAGAAGAACCTCCGCTATGGCTACCGCCACCCATTGAACCTCCACCGTGGCTACCGCCGAATGAACCACCACCGCGACCAGCGCTGCCGAACGAACCGCTGCCACCACCGAAGGAACCACTGCTACGTGAAGGAGCACTGTAAGAGCGAGGTGAAGATGAAACGTTTCCGCGAGGGGTAAAGGTGCTGCGTGGAGTGCTCTGCACGTTGGAGCGAGAACCACCGAAGCCGAAGCTATTGTTGTTTGAACGTGGTGCCGTTACGGTAGAGCGTGTGCTACTCTCACGTGGGGCTGAGTTGTTACCGAAAGAGCGAGCGCCACCGTTGCCGAAGCTGCGATTACCCACATTGTTGTTTTGATGTCCGATACGGTTGGAGCCACCATGTCCGTAGTTTCCATGATTGAAACCGTCGCGCATTCCATACCTATCGTGTCCGATACGGTGTCCGAAATCACGTCCATGATACCAGCTGCGTCCACCATTCATCCTCCAGCTATGGCCTCCACGATACACATGGTAGAAATGAGGTCTTCCGAAATAGAAGTAGTCACGGCGCGGATAGCGAGCATAAATGCCGAAGTGCCAGTAACCAGCGTTCCAATAGAGAGGACGGTAGAAATATGATGCATCTAAGTACAGGCGATATTGCCAATCAAGCAAGATATAGCTCAAGTCGAGATTTCTCTGCTGCCAGTATGCACCGTAGAGATCTGCCTGATTGTTGACGCTCATCAGATAATCGAGATTGATTTCATAAGCAGCCTCATACTGTTGCTCTGTGAGGTTCAGCTCATACGCCATCTTGTCAGTGAGGAACAAAGCTTGTTGACGAGCTTGCTCATAACTCATTGCATTTGCCGATACTGCCATTGTAAACAGTGCTGTTAAGGCTAAGATAAACTTCTTCATAATCTTACTTATTTAAATTGGTTTCTAATGTTCACGTTGCAAAGATACAACAAGAAATCTATCAGCAAAAAGGATTTTCCCTAAAGTGGAAGGGGAAAATCCCTAAATAGTATTTTTTCCACAGAAAAAGCATTGAAACAATAAAAGAGGTATCTTGTCGTTATATATATATAATAATGTGAAATGAACAGGTTTCTCACTATACTTGTATTGTCTGTGGTTTCCCTTCACGCATCTGCCCAAGACTGGATGGATAATGAAGACGTGGGCAAGTTAGAACCCACAAAAGGCATACAATATAAGACAGAGGCCCAAGGAAGTTTCTCAAACGGGAAGACTCCCTTGTGGTTGAATGCGAATAAATACGGGTTGAGTTCTTTGAAGGAGACCAACGGTTATATTCGCGGTAGTTTGATTCGCCCATTACAAATAGACAGCATTCGTAAATGGGGTATTGGCTACGGCGTTGATTTAGCCGTACCCATGAATTATACCAGTCATTTCGTGGTACAACAAGCCTTTGTTGAAGGAAGATGGAAACACGGTGTGTTATCTATCGGTAGCAAGGAATATCCCATGGAGATGAAAAACAACCAGTTAAGTAGTGGTTCCCAGACACTTGGCATCAACGCTCGTCCTGTGCCACAAGTGAGATTGGCATTACCCGACTATTGGATTCTGCCATTCAGCAATGGATGGATTCGTTTAAAGGGACACATCTCGTATGGATGGATGACTGACCAACGCTGGCAACACGACTTCACGGGAAAAAAATACAAATATACAGACAATGCACTCTACCACAGCAAGGCTGGCTACATCAAGATAGGAAACGAAGAGCGTTTCTATCCCCTATCATTGGAAATGGGTTTGGAAATGGCTTGTACGTTTGGAGGAAGCTCTCATTTCAAGAAATTTGACGGCACGGAAACGATTATCGAGGGAGGGGCAAAACTGAAAGACTATTGGAGAGCATTGATTCCAGGTGGAGGAGAACCTATCGAAATAGGAACACCATACCAAAATGCACAAGGCAACCAAGTGGGAAGCTGGGTGGCTCGCATCAACTACGATGAAGACGATTGGCGTTTCTCCATCTACGTGGACAAGTATTTTGAGGACCACTCATCCATGTTTCTCTTGGATTATGACGGATATGGAACAGGAGAGGAATGGAACAAGAAAAAGAAAAACAAATTTTTGCTTTATTCCTTGAAAGACTTGATGCTTGGCGCTGAACTTAATTTTAAATACAACAGATGGGTGAAAGACTTGGTATTTGAATATCTTTACACCAAATACCAGAGTGGACCAGTCTATCATGACCATACAATGGGAATGTCTAACCACGTTGGCGGTAACGACGATTTCTACAATCACGCCATATATACGGGTTGGCAACATTGGGGACAGGTCATCGGCAATCCCCTATACCTCTCACCTATCTATAACGATAATGACATCATCTACGTGTATAACAATCAGTTCATGGCATTTCACTTAGGATTATCGGGCAATCCCACAGAACGATTGCAATATCGGGCAATGGTCACATGGCAAGACGGACTGGGAACATATTCAGAACCCTATACGAAAAGAAAATACAATACCAGCTTCTTAGTGGAATCCAACTATCAGTTTAACAAAGGATGGAACGTGAAACTGGGATATGCCATGGATTTCGGACAGATACGTGGCAACAACTATGGTTTTCAATTGACCGTCTCTAAGAGTGGTATCATCAATTTCAAATAACATGAAACGCAGCATCCTATACGTCAGCATATCTATCTTGTCTATCTGGCAACTCTTCTCGCTTACATCATGCGAGATAGAGACTCATGCCAAAGGAAACATCGACGGAAGCTGGCACTTAGAACAGATTGACACATTGGAAACAGGAGGCAGTAAAGACATCAGGGAAAACCGTATCTTCTGGGGTATTCAAGCCAACTTAGTACAACTGCGAAGCTATTACGATCCAGAAAACATCTATATCTTGCGTTTCAGCAAGACAGACAAAACATTTCAGCTGTATGAACCTCGTGTAAACGACAGAGAAAAACATGACCCAGCTGTGACAGATGTTACACTTCTGAATCCTTACGGAATCAACGAATTGCAGGAGTCATTCCAGATAGAGAAGCTATCCGGCAGCAAGATGATACTAAAATCGGCAAAGCTAAGGCTACATTTTGAGACATTTTAAACGCAATTCTTCATGGAACAACCCAAAATCATACAATTACCCAAAATCGTTGACCTTCGAGGAAACCTTTCCGTGATAGAGGAGAAACGAGAAGTGCCCTTCAAGATAGAACGAACGTATTGGATATACGACGTTCCTGGAGGCGAGACACGTGGAGGGCATGCTTACAAACGCAATGAAGAATTGATTGTGGCACTCTCTGGTAGCTTTGACGTGTTGCTTGACGATGGGAAAGAAGAAAAGACATTTTCGCTCAACCGTTCGTACTACGGTCTTTACGTTCCACGCGGATGGTGGAGATGGATGAACAACTTCTCTACCAATTCGGTGGCACTTGTCTTGGCTTCCATCAAATACGACCCAGACGACTATATCTATGATTACGAAGAGTTTAAACGTATCAGAGAGAAGGAGGAACAACATGGATAAGGAAAGACGACCGACGGTTTTCGACTGTGCATATATAGAACTCCCGAAGGTGGAAATCCGAGAGGGAAACATCACGGCACTCAATGGTGGAATAGACTTGCCTTTTGACATCAAGAGGGTATTCTATACATACGACATTCCTGGTGGCGTAACCCGTGGCGGACACGCTCACTTACAATGTCACGAGTTTTTGGTAGCTGCAAGTGGTAGTTTTGAAGTGGTTTTAGACGATGGAGTTAACAAACGCATCGTTACGCTCAATCGTCCATATTATGGATTACACATCCTCCCAGGTATTTGGAGTGCTGAACAAGAATTTTCTTCGGGTTCCATTTGCTTGGCAATGACCTCCGACACATACGACGACAACGACTATATCAGAGATTACGAAGAATTTCTGAAGACAAGGAGAGAGTGAGACGTTTTACTCTCACAGCATCAAAAGTAATGAAAGGTTGTTATAGACTTTCTAAAATTTCTTACCAAACACAATGTTTATGAAGGTCTTCACCAAAATCTTGATGTCAAACCACCAAGAACGATGTTCTAAATAATACAAGTCTAAATCCAATCGACGAAGCATTTTCTCCATCGTATCCGTATATCCGTTATAAAGCGTGGCATAGGAAGTGACACCCGGACGAATCTGATATAAGTAACGATAGCGAGGATCATGCTCCATGATTTGATTGATGTAAAACTCGCGCTCTGGTCTGGGACCGATAAATGCCATGTCTCCCTTCACCACATTCCACAACTGAGGTAATTCATCAAGATGATGCAATCGTAGGAACTTACCTACCTTGGTCATGCGTGTATCACTCTCATGTTGATACAATGCAGGCCCGTCTTTCTCCGCATCAAGTCGCATACTCCTGAATTTATAGATATAAAAAGGGCGACCAAAACGACCAATGCGTTCTTGCTTAAAGATGGCAGGACCACCGTCTTCACGCTTGACGGCAATATAACAAATAAGGAATAAAGGAGAGAAAACTATCAAGCATACGATAGCTACCACAAAATCCAATATTCGTTTCATATTACGTTCAAGTTCATTCATCCCGTCTGAAATGTATCTTGGATTATGTATGTCGTCGTTTAACTTGTAGTTGACCATGATAGATTGTATCATCGTAGATTTTTATTTTTATATAATAAACGGAGTTATTCAACATTTATTATATAAACTTTAAAAAACATTAGCACAAAAAAAATCCCACTACTTACACTATGCAATCTCAATGCCTGATTATCAACGACTCCAATATCTTAATCGGATATTTCATGTAAACCATCGGAGCACATGTATTCACGCCTAATTTCCTGCAAGCCATGATTACCTCATTCGTTCCCTTAGTCCTACTCCTCACACTTCTCGTACTTGCTCCGCCAATACGCATACTTACAAAGTCTAAGTGGACATACTTCATCTTGACCTTGTATTTCCAGCACAATCGGGCAATCATCTCAAAATCTGCAGAGATAGTATATGAGTCGTCATAAAGACCATATTGCTCAAACAATTTCTTACGTGCATAGAAAGAGGGATGAGGAGGCACGAAGCCAAACTTCACCATATATGGGCGGAAAATTCTTCCCGAATAATAGCGTACACATTTTTGGCAATTGTTGTCCCTTACAAAGTGAACGTCACCATAAATAGCATCCACATCATCGGTAAACTGTGCCACCATCTTCTCTATGACATCATCTGAAGTGAAGAAGTCATCCGAATTGAGAATGCCTATCACGTCACCCGTAGCCATACGAATACCCTTGTTCATGGCATCGTATATCCCCTTGTCTTTCTCGGAAATCCAATGCAGACGACCTTGGAAAGCACTTTCATACTTTCTGATAATATCCACAGAGCCATCGTTAGAGTTTCCGTCGATAATCCAATATTCAATATCGCCATAGGTCTGCCGTAACACCGACTCTATTGCGTCCGCAAGGGTTTTTGAACTATTATAAGCTACTGTAATAACAGTGACCTTCATCTTCACATTTTCATTTTAGGATGCAAAGATAGTTAAAAAATATGGAAGACTGAAAATATTTTATTGTAAATAAGAATTTATAGGTGTTTATTCCAGTCAATCCATCACTCAAACCTATCTTTTTTATCAAGACGAAGTTGTTGCACACCCCTTTGCGTCGGTTTTACGGGCTTAATCGTTCCATCGGCATTAAACTCCATGCGGTCAATGCAAACCTCACGGTGAATGCCTGGAGCCTTGTCTCTTTCTATATAATTCTTATTGATTCGATGATACACAATATACCATTCGTCACGATTAGGAATCTGCAACACGCTATTATGGGCAGGACCGTAAATCTCTTGCGCTGGGTCTTGAATCAAGATAACGGGACTTTCAGCTACCTTGATAGGACCTAACGGAGAATCACTCGTACCATAAGCCACATGATAATTGGGTGAACCTGTGTCATCTACGCTCCACAAGAAATAATAGATACCGTTTCTCTTAAACACGTATGTACCCTCACGATAAGCATAATCTTCCAACGTGCCACCTCGTGGAGTCATTCTGACAACGGTTTCTTCCTTGACAGACAACATATCATCATTGAGCTCGGCACCTGCCATATAGCCATTGCCCCAATAGAGATAACTCTTACCCGTATCAGGGTCAGTAAACACATCCACGTCTATCTGTTGTCCGTTCTTCTGTCCTTCCGGTCGTTTGTCAACAATAGGTTTTCCATAATCCACGAAAGGGCCTGTAGGACTATCAGCCACGGCTACACCAATCGCCTTTCCATGTCCCGTCTCACCACTATAATAATAGTAATACTTGTATTGACCATTCACCAATTTCTCCTCAATACATGGAGCCCAGGCATTGCCACTTGCCCATTTCGTGTCACGTGGCAAATTAAGGATAATTCCCTCATATTTCCACATCGTCAAGTCGTCCGACGAGAAGCAAGTGAAGTACCACCCACCCCATCCAGGTGTTCCATCCGTGGTGGAATAGATGTAATAACGTCCCGTTTGATGCGAATACATCACTTCAGGGTCAGCATGAAATCCCATCAGGATAGGATTCCCACTATATCGCTGGGCATTTACGCCCAAGGAAAATGCCAGGAAAAAGGCAAAAAATAATTGTTTCATGGTCATATATGATTGGTTTATAATTATTATCAGCCCTCACGCAAGAAGTCGAGTGCCTCCTTCATTTCCTCTTCCGTTGCAGTTTGGTTGATCTTGACATCTCCTATACCGCCCAACAACGTGAAATTAATAACGCCAGCCTTGTTCTTCTTGTCGTGCGTCATCAGTTCTATGAGTTCCTCATAATCATCGCAAGTGATGTTCAACGTCCCATAATTCTCCTTGATAAACGCTACTGTCTGTCGCATTTTGTCAGAGGGGAAGTTGGTCTTGATGGCACTCAAGTACAATTCACACACCATTCCGAAAGCCACGGCATAGCCATGCAAGATGGGATTGTGTTTTAAAGCCCAAGACTCAAAAGCATGTCCAAACGTATGTCCGAAGTTCAATGCTTTTCTGATTCCGTTTTCCCTTGGGTCAACGTTAACCACATGTTCCTTAACCTTTACGGAATCAGCCACCATACGTTGCAATTGGGACAGATATTGGGGGTTGGGCAATTCAGCCAAGGGGAAAGACACCAATTCTGCCCACATTCTTTCTGTGTTGATCAGTCCATGTTTCAGCATCTCCGCATAGCCCGAACGGATATTGTCTGCATCAAGGGTTTTCAAGAACGTGGTATTCAGTATCACGCAATGAGCCTCGCGAAATGCACCTATTTCGTTTTTCAATCCATTGAAATTAATTCCCGTCTTCCCTCCTACCGATGCGTCAACCATTGCCAGCAATGTAGTGGGAATATTGATGAAGTCGATACCTCTCTTAAATGTGGCTGCGGCAAATCCCCCTAAATCGGTCACCATTCCGCCGCCAAGGTTAATCAAGCACGAATGGCGTGTTGCTCCACCTTCGCCAAGTGATTTCCACACTAAAGAAAGTGTCTCTAAGTTTTTATGAACGTCCGTACTTCCAATAACGATCAATTGAGCATTTCTCAAGGAAAGGAAGCGGTTGATGAGAGGCCAACAAGTCTTTTCGGTTGTTTCATCTACCAACACGAAAACCTTGTCATGTTCGCACTCTGAAATGGCTATTGCAATATCCTTTTGTAAGTTTTCTGAAATGACAATCCTTTGTTCCATATACCTATTTATTGAAGTTATTGCGTGCAAAGGTAAACATTTTTTTCCAAGTAAGGGCAATGAAGGGGAGAAAATACCATTAAAATAAAAGTCATTTCGACAAATTAATCAACATTTGTTGGATATTTCATTTTTTTTAATGAACTTTGCCAAAAATACAAACGATAAGGAAAAACATGGAAAAGAAAATACAAATCTTCATTATCATCCTTTTGACAACATACTCTCAAGGTTGGGCAATTTCCAAATATCCATCCAAATGGAAAGAGGAGATACAATTTCTTTACGACAAGGTATTTCCCGCCATACCTTCAACGGAACTTCCCAAATGTGATTTTCAAAGAAGACAATGGAATACATTACAAATTCGTCAATCTATAAACGTTCATAACGAAACAGAATTGACAAAAGCCATCGTTAATAACAAGTCGATCATTATTAATCTAAAAGCAGACATTCTCCTTTCGGGAAACACAACTACTTCACGAAACAAGACTGGAGCTATACAAGCTCTGCTCAATATCAACAAGCAGAAAAACATCATCATTAATGGTGAAGGACATAAAATCTTTGAGTTTAGTAATCCCATTGAAAAGACTAAGTTAAAAGGGAATAGACTAACGGCACGGTATTTCAAGGAGGTAAAGGGGAACGAAGCATTCGTCACATCTTCAGGTGAAATTCTTCAACTTGCTCAAAGCAAAACATATAGGGCAAGAGGATGGGATCAGCGCTTCGCATCCCAAAACGTCTATGGACTGATACTTCCCAAAGAACTACAGAACATAAATATCACAAAAAACGACCATGTTTTCATCAATTTCCGAATCTCTTTCGTTAGGCTCACTTACCAAGTACTTTCTTGTTCAGATGGAGTTATTTACTTTGCTATAGACAAGAATGACCATTTCACTTCCAAAAAAGACATGCGCGACCTTTCTCCCCAAACAGATTTCTTCTTGACGAACTACGAAGAAAGCGACAATGGAGTTCTAATCAACAAAGGTGTTCTTTCATACTCTTCTCATTATGGCAAAATAAGCCAGTGCGAAGCCAACTATATTTTCTACATCAAGGAAGACAGTAAAGTAGAGATAAACGGATTGTCAATCATTGGAGGTATGGAATATGGAATCATGAACTCTGCTTCATTATGTATCCACCATAGCATGATGACAAACAAAATCTTCGGTGGTATTTACAACACAGGGATATTATTTGCCAATAACAACACATTTGATAACATCAAGACTTCTGCAACAAGAACCGAACATTATCCTTATCACATCAAAAACCACGACCCTTACATGGAAGTAGTAAACAATGTTTTTTCCAACATCGGTCATTTTAGCAGCAATACTCACGCCGTTTGGAGTGATGCAACGGCTTATATCGCCCACAACGAATTTATCAACACCAATTACAGTGCTATCAGAATAGGAAAATTGAATTGTAAGGATGATGAGTTTCTACCTGATAATTTGGTCGAGTATAATTATTTTCACCATACGGCAGAGTGGATAGATGAAAGGAAACAAATAGGCTTTCAAGATTCGGGAGACATTTACATCACCCCAAACAACAGAAAGGCTACCGTTAGATATAATACCATTCTCAATTGTGGAGGATTGGGGAAAAACATTGGCATTTATGGAGATGATGGAGCATATAACATGGATATCTATTGTAACATCATTTTTGATACTGAAAACTATTACGATATCGATTGTAGAGATGGCAGTAAGAAAGGCGAAAATAAATGGACAATACCAAGAAGTAAGCATCTTAGCACTAATAATTTCATTGCATACAATGTTTGCAATGGTTATTTAAGAATGCAAGAAAACAAAAATAATGAATTAAAGGCAACGGGTTGCAAATATATCAACAACTTTATTGTGGGATCAAGGACACCTAAAGGAAACGATATCACGGATTTAGTTAATCTACAAAAAAAGAGGAGAAAAGCTATCATACGCGTAAATCGCATAGAAGATATTCTGCCATTGGTAAAATGAGCCATCAACGCATACAACAAAAATCGTTAAAATACATTCCTTTTTTATATATTTTATCATGAAGAATTGAACTAATTCAAGATAATTTCTTATTTTTGCACTTTCTAACGGAAATAAGTATGAAGAAATACATCAACGGCATATTAAGTTTTCTTGATCACTACAAATATCTGATCGTCATCGTTATCGGCGTTGCCATCATCAGCTTCGTTGACGAGAACAGTTTCATGCGTATCTTCCAATACAAGATGGAGATCAGCGACTTGAAATCAGAAATCAAGAAATACAACGACATCAACGAGAACGACATCCGTCAATTGAGGGAGTTGAAACGCAATCCCAAGGCTATCCAAAAGATTGCCCGCGAACGTTATTTCATGAAAGCTGACGACGAAGACATCTTCGTCTTGAGCGACGACATCAACCCCAATATGCCTCAAAAATGAAACAACTCACCCAAGCCCAAAGCATTATCTTCCTATTAGGCGGCGTGCTGATGGTAATCGGCATAGGATGTTTCGTGTTTCTATGGCAACAGAAAATCGTTTGTTGGATATTTTTGTTGGGAGCCGTCATGTTTTCATTGATTCAGATGATGCAAACATACGACGGACCAAGTCTTGTCGTCCATAGGCTCAAACGCATACAAACCTTAGCCGACATCCTTTTCATTCTCGCCGGTATCTTGATGTGCGATACAGCCTATCACTTCCTGCTCCCCCTTTTCAGATACGGCAACGAGACTGGTTATTACCATTATATCAACTACGTTTACAACAAATGGGTGATGATTTTGCTCATCGCAGCCCTATTGGAAGTTTACTCTACACATCGCATCGCTTCTGAATTGAAGAAATAACAATGAGGGTAAAATATATTATTATTGAGTGAATAAATACTAAAAGACTACCTATTTCAATTAAATAGCATAAAAATTTTTCTTCACCTCAATAATAGATAGTAACTTTGGCATTCAGATTCGATACAAAAAGAACACTAACGTTTATGAATAAGCTCTTTTACGCATTCTTGTCAATGCTGGCATTTACCTCCTGCATGGGTACCTATAACATTCAAGGCACATCCAATCTGTCTGGCTTGGATGGCAGCAGTCTTTACTTGAAAGTTCTCAAAAACAACGAATTTAAAAACGTTGACTCATGCGAGGTCGTTCACGGACAGTTTCATTTCTCAGGAACCATTGATTCGGTTCGTATGGCTAACATTTTCATGGACAACGAGAGCATCCTTCCGTTGGTTCTGGAGAAAGGTGACATTTCGGTCAAGATTGACATGACTCAGCAGAATGTCACGGGGACACCGCTCAACGACCAACTTTTCAAGTTCTTCAACCAATATAACCAACTGAAGGCAAGGCAGGCTGAGCTTATCCACAAACATGACCAAGCCATCATGGACGGTGAAGACATGAACGTGGTGAATGTTAAGCTGAACCAAGAGGCAAACGACATCTCCGAGGAAGAAGACCGACTCGTCACATCTTTCGTCACGGAGAACTTCGACAATGTGTTAGGTCCCGGCGTATTTTTCATGGTAACGGCTGGCAACCGTTTCCCAGAGCTCACACCGTGGATTGAAGACATCATGAGCAAGGCAACGGATAAGTTCAAAAACGATCCTTACGTGAAAGAGTATTATCAAAAGGCGCAAGAAAACCAAGCCATCATGAACGGTATGAAAGACGTGCCTAACACACAAGCAGCTCAACCTGCACCACAACTGAATCCTGCGCCAACACCCAATGAGTTGGCTGCCCCCGCAAACAAGAAATAAGTACACTATCTCATGGAAACACTCATCAAAGGCGGAACAATCATCAACGAGGGAAAATCATTTGAAGGGTGCATCGTCATAAAAGACGACCGTCTTGATACCATCCATGAAGGTCATGATTTTCCTTGTGGCAACTATCAACAAACGATAGATGCCACAGGGTGCTATATATTACCGGGAATCATAGACTGCCACGTACATTTCCGTGAGCCAGGACTGACGGAAAAGGCTGACATCAAGCACGAAAGCAGGGCTGCCGCATACGGAGGTGTCACCTCGTATTTCGACATGCCTAATACCGTTCCGCAAACCATATCTTTAGAGGCTCTAAACGATAAGTTTACGAGGGCTAAACATGATAGTTACGTGAACTATAGTTTCTTCTTTGGTGCCACAACCGATAACGTTGCGGATTTCACCCAACTTGACCGTCACCGTATCCCTGGCATCAAGTTGTTCATGGGGTCGAGTACGGGCAACATGAAAGTGGACAAGCTGGGCGCATTAATAGATATTTTCAAGACTGCCTACCGTCTTCAACTCCCCTTGATGGTTCATTGCGAAGACAATGACATCATCAACAGGAACATGAAAGAAATGGTTGAAAAATATGGTGATGACCCGAAGGTGTCGCTTCATCCACTCATTCGCTCCGAAGAGGCATGTGTGGAATCAGCATCGTTGGCAGTGGGTTTGGCTCAGTTGTTCGGGACGCAATTACATGTTGCTCATGTCTCGACGGCAGCCGAACTTGGATTGTTCGGAAGACACAACAACATCACCGCAGAGGCAGTGATTGCACATTTGTTTTTTACCGACCAAGACTATGCGTCTAAAGGTACTTGGATTAAATGCAACCCTGCCATCAAGGACGAGAAAGACCGTGAGGCATTGAAGCAAGCTCTCACCAACGGAAAGATTACCACGGTGGGTACTGACCATGCGCCACACCTCTTGTCGCAAAAGCAAGGCGGTTGCCAAAAGGCGGCATCAGGAATGCCCATGATACAATTCTCCCTTCCCGTCATGTTAGAATTGGCAGAGCAAGGTGTATTGCCTATTGAGCGCATCCCTGAGCTCATGGCTCACAATCCAGCACGTCTCTTCCAAGTGAAAGAACGTGGATTCTTACGAGAAGGCTATAAAGCCGACATCACAATCGTACGTCCGCATTGTCCGTGGACGGTAACGGAAGACGCGATACAGAGCAAATGCAAATGGAGTCCGTTGATGGGACACACCTTCAATTGGCAAGTGGAACGAACCATCTGCAATGGTCACACCGTTTACCAAGGAGGTTTATTCGACGAGAACTACCGAGGTGAGGAAATCAACTTCAGATGAAGTTAACATATCAAATAAGCGACGTTGTCCCATACATCAACTGGTTGTACTTTTACCATGCGTGGGGACTTTCGGGAAAGCCCGAAAAGGAAAAGCTACAACTCAGAAACGAGGCAGAGACAGTGCTGCAAGAGATGGAGGGAAAGCATCATACGTTCGCACTCTTTGAAATATTGGAAGCCAACAGTGATGGAGATGATCTCCTCATTGGCAACATACGCATTCCCATGCTACGACAACAACGGGCGCAAGACAATGGTGTTTGCCTGTGTCTCACTGACTTTGTCAGACCGTTGTCATCTGGTATAAAAGACCGAGTGGGTGCTTTTGCCACTACCGTAGATACCAGCATGGAACACGAACACAAAGGTGACCATTACCAACAGATGATGGTGCAAACGCTTGCCGACAGACTGGCAGAGGCAACGGCAGAGAAGATGCACGAGGAGGTGCGGAAAAAATACTGGGGCTATGCGCCCGACGAACATCTGACAAAGGAACAGCTTCATGCAGAAGTGTTTCAGGGCATTCGTCCAGCAGTGGGCTATCCTTCTTTGCCAGATACCAGCGTCAACTTCATCCTGTCTGACTTGATTGGGATGAAGCAAATTGGCATTTCACTGACAGAGACGGGGATGATGCGCCCACATGCCAGTGTGTCAGGATTGATGTTGGCTCATCCCAAGGCTCGCTATTTCGAGTTGGGAACCATTGGTGAAGACCAATTACGTGATTATGCCATGCGACGTGGCTTACCTGTTGAACTAATGAGAAAATATATAAAATGATTGCAAGAATATCTTTATGGATTATTTTATCGACAGTGTTTTCCTATTGGTATTTGGAAAAACGCTATCTCAAGAAACGTTTCAAGAACAATAAACTGAAACGGTTATTGTGGTGGACTCCCGGAATCTTCATGATTCTGTACACCATCTATCTCTCTTTCACGAAAAACTTTATCCCCGATGACATCAGCGTAGTCAATATCTATCTGTTCTTACTGGGATTATTTGTCTTCCCCGTTGCCATATATGCCATTTGCTCTGCCTTCGGCAAGGCTTGGTGTATTTTCAGACATACCCGCAAGAACTGGGGTAACTTGGTGGGATTCTTCCTTGCCTTGTTTTCCATTTACGTATTGATCTATGGCAGCACCATCGGTATTCGCCAGTTGAAGATAACCAAAATGGAACTGGCTTTCAAAGACCTGCCCGCTGCCTTCGACGGTTATCGTATCGCGGTGTTCTCTGACCTTCACGCTGGTTCTTTCAATGATTCCAAGAAGGAGATTCTTGAAAGAGACATCGATTCTATCAATGCTCAGAACACAGACGCTATCTTGTTCTTGGGCGACATTCAAAACATCAAACCGTCAGAGCTTTATCCCATACAAGACATCTTGATGAAACTGAAAGCCAAAGACGGTATTTTCTCTGTATTGGGCAATCATGATTATAGCGATTATACCAATGAGGATCCTGCCATAGAGGCTGCCAACGAGCGCGAAGTGGTGAGCAGGCAGATACAATTTGGGTGGAATGTATTGCGTAATGAGCATGTATCCATTCGCCGAGGCAACCAATCCATCGTCATTGCCGGTGAAGAAAGTGCTTGTCTGAAAAAGTCACCGGATAAAAGAGACATCAACAAGACGCTTGACGGTATCAGCGACAATGCCTTTGTCATCTTGATGCAACACGCTCCCCTCGTTTGGAAGGAAGGTATCTTGCCCGTATCCAACGTGCAACTTACATTGAGCGGACATACACATGGTGGACAGGTTGACATTTTGGGCTTTCGTCCAACAAAGTTAAGATACGAGGAAGACTACGGATTGTTCCAGGAAGACGACCGTATGATTTATGTCACCAGTGGTATTGGCGCACTTATTCCTTTCCGCTTCGGTGTTTCTCCAGAGATTGCCGTTATCACGTTACGCAAGAAATAGTATATATTATAAATAAGGTATGAAATACCTATATAGATTATACCAATTGTTCATAGCTTTGCCGTTGGGCATTCTCGCTACCATCATCACGGCGGTAACGGTAACGTTGGGATGTGCCTTAGGCAACGGACACTTCTGGGGATACTATCCGGGCAAATGGTGGTCGTGGTTTATCATCCGCATCTTGCTATTGCCCGTGAAGGTGGAAGGCAGGGAAAACCTTGCTCGCCAACAATCCTACGTGTTCGTGAGCAATCACCAAGGAGCCTTCGACATCTTCTTGATCTACGGTTTCCTGAATCGTAACTTCAAATGGATGATGAAACGGCAAATACACAATATCCCTTTGGTGGGCATTGCTTGCCAAGCTTCTCACCAGATATTCGTTGACAAGCGAGGTCCGAGCAAGATACGCAAGACATACGACAAGGCTCGTGAGATATTGCAGGAAGGTATGTCGCTGATGGTGTTCCCCGAGGGGTCGCGAACCTTTACTGGGCACATGGCACATTTCAAGAGAGGAGCGTTCATGCTTGCTGATGATTTGCAGTTGCCTGTTGCTCCCATCACCATCAACGGTTCGTTCAACGTGATGCCTCGTATGCGCGACTGCCATTTCGTAGAGTGGCACCCGCTTACCTTGACCATTCACAAGCCGATTGCTCCCATCGGGAAAGGCGCAGACAACATCAGTCATGCGGTGGAAGAGAGCTATCGTGTCATCATGGACGGTTTGACTCCCGAATACCAGGGATTTGTGGAAAATCCCGACCAGTAATGGAAAATCTAAAAACATACATAAAATGATACAAAAAACATCTTTCAAGAAATCACATCTCACCCTTACGGCATTAGCTGCGCTGCTCTCATTCACCGTAGCTTTCAGCCTTGGCTCTTGTGACCAGAAAAAAGACACTGCACCGACCAAGGAACTGACCACATACGAGGTGTTTGACAGTCTTTCCAACATGCTGCCCAAAGGCTCTATCGTAGTGGCTCGTTTCCCCGATGAGGAACGTCATTGCATGTATTACCTCAATAGCGGCATTCTCTATTACTTCGACGGAAAGCAAAAGAACCTGGAGGAAGTGATGATCAGTGGCGTTGACAACGGAAGCGTGGAAAGTGCAATGCTCGACAAAGATGAGAAGTTTATCTCCATCGAGGTGAATTTTGGCAAGGTAAACAAGCTCTACCGTCTGAACACGACAAATCGCAACATCGTTGACATGGATCAGACCGTAGCCAGCTCTCGTAAAGACGTTGAGGAACCTGAAGAAAAGGAAAAGAAAGCCTCTAAGCCTCGCAAGGAAGAAAAGAAAGAGGAAGTGGTACAAGAACCTCAACAACCCAAGGAACCAGAACGTGAACACGTTTTGCAAGATGTAATGATGGAAGAATAATACAGGAGTAATCGTCATGAACACAAGCGACAGTATTGTCATCATACCTACCTACAACGAGAAAGAGAACATCGAGAAAATCATTCGTGCCGTGTTCTCTTTGGAGAAATGCTTCCACATCCTCATTATTGATGACGGAAGTCCTGATGGTACGGCAGCTATTGTCCATCATCTGATGGAGTCGGATTTTCCAGACCGCTTGTTTATCATTGAGCGTTCTGGAAAGTTAGGACTTGGTACGGCATATATCACTGGCTTCAAATGGGCATTGGCACACAACTATGAATATATCTTCGAGATGGATGCCGACTTCAGCCACGACCCCAAAGACCTGCCCCGCCTTTATGCAGCTTGTCATGATGAGGGCTACGACGTGGCAATTGGTTCTCGATACGTATCTGGCGTGAACGTTGTCAACTGGCCGATGGGACGTGTGCTGATGAGTTATTTCGCCTCTATGTACGTGCGGATTGTCATGGGCTTCAAGGTTCACGATACCACGGCAGGATTCAAGTGCTACAAGCGACGCGTGTTGTCAACCATCGAACTCGACAAGATTCGTTTCAAGGGTTACGGTTTCCAAATCGAGATGAAATTCACGGCATATAAAATAGGATTTAAAATCAAGGAAGTGCCCGTGGTCTTCGTCAATCGCAGAGAAGGCACGAGCAAGATGAGCGGGGGCATTTTCGGAGAGGCTTTCTTTGGTGTGTTGCGTATGCGCTGGGATGGTTGGTTCCGCAAGTACCCTTCCATCAAAAACGAATGAATGATGGGTAAACAAATCACCCATTGTTGAACATGGACATTAAGAACATTCAGGAAAAATACGGTACGTTGCCACAATGTACCGCACTCGCCAAGTTGCAGGAAGACAAATCTGCCAAGACCATCTTCCTGCAAGGGCTTATTGCGTCTGCCGTTCCCCTTTTCTTTGCGGCAATGGCTAAAAAGAAGCCACACACTTATTTATTCATCCTACCCGATGCTGACAGTGCTGGGTATTTCTATCACGACCTCACTCAAATCATGGGGCGCGATAATGTTTTCTTCTTCCCTTCTTCTTACAGGAGGGCGGTGAAGTATGGCCAACGTGATGCTGCCAACGAGATTCTCCGCACCGAAGTATTGGCGAAGTTAAATGAAGAATGTAGAATGAAGAATGAAGAATCAGCTGGCGCATCAAATGAAGAATGCAGAATGAAGAATGAAGAATCGGCTGGCGCATCAAATGAAGAACGCAGAATGAAGAATAAAGAATCGGCTGGCACATCACAGTCTCAATCAAACAATTCTTCATTCTTCATTCTTCATTCTTCATTTTTAATAGTCTCTCATCCCGAAGCGATTGCAGAGTTGGTGGTTTCCAAGAAAAACTTGGATGAACGCATCATCAAGCTCTCCGTGGGAGATACTGCCGATATTGTTTCTATTACCCATACTTTACGTGAGTTTGGATTTCAAGAAACCGATTATGTGTATGAGCCAGGGCAGTTTGCCGTGCGTGGCAGCATTCTCGACGTGTTTTCTTTCTCTTGCGAATATCCGTTCCGCATCGACTTCTTCGGTGACGATATAGATACCATTCGTACTTTTGAGGTGCAAGACCAACTATCGAAGGATAAAAAGACTATCGTTGAGATTGTACCAGAACTCGCCAAGGTAAATACCGAAAAGATTCCTTTCTTACACTTCTTGCCTACTGATGCCACTATCGTCACGAAAGATTTCACCAATGTTTACGATACTATCAAACATGTGTACGATGAGGGATTCTCTTCTCAGGCAATGGTGGAACGATTAGAGGGAGCCACGGAGATGGAACAGGCGCAGATAAAACGGGAGATGGAACGAGATTGCCAACTCTATCCCGCTCACCAGTTTGCCAATGATGCCTTGTCTTTCAGACGCATCGAGTTTGGCCAACACGCTACGGGAAAGCCACAGGCTACCATCCCATTCCACGTCAGTGCGCAACCGCTCTTTCATAAGAATATCGAATTACTCAAGGATTCTTTGGAGACATTTCTCTTACAAGAATACCAATTATATATATTGGCTGACAGTCAGAAGCAACAACAACGATTGCGCGACATCTTTGATGAACGGGGAGCAACCGATGGCTACATGGACTTGTCGAGCCAAGAGAAGGCGAATGCCTCAACCATCAACTTCATCCCTATCGACAAGACTTTGCATGAGGGATTCGTGGATCACGACCTTCATGCGTGCTTCTTCACCGACCATCAAATCTTCGACCGTTTCCACAAATACAATCTCAAGAGTGACCGCGCCCGTGCTGGCAAGATGGCGCTCACCATGAAGGAAATACAAGAAATGGAGTATGGCGACTTCCTGGTACATGTGGACTATGGTATCGGCAAGTTTGGTGGTTTGTTGCGCATTCCCAATGGCAATGGCTTCCAAGAGGTGATACGCATCATCTACCAACATAATGACAAAGTGGATGTTTCTATACACTCACTGTACAAGATTTCAAAGTACAGGAGAAGCGACACGGGCGAACCTCCCCGACTGAGCATCCTTGGTTCTGGTGCTTGGGATCGTCTGAAAGAGCGTACCAAGAAACGTATTAAGGATATTGCCCGCGACCTTATCAAGCTGTATGCAAAGCGAAGACACGAGAAAGGATTTGCCTTTGCTCCCGACTCTTACCTGCAACACGAACTTGAGGCTTCGTTTCTCTATGAGGACACACCCGACCAGCTAAAAGCTACGCAGGAGGTGAAAGCAGACATGGAGAACTCTCGCCCCATGGACAGACTGGTGTGTGGTGACGTGGGATTCGGCAAGACGGAGGTGGCTATCCGTGCGGCATTCAAGGCTGCCTGCGACAGCAAGCAAGTGGCTGTACTGGTGCCTACCACGGTATTGGCTTTCCAACATTACCAAACGTTCTGCGAAAGATTGAAAAACCTACCCGTGCGAGTGGAATATCTGTCACGTGCCCGTACCGCAGCACAGACAAGACAAATCCTGACCGACTTGGAAACGGGTAAGGTGGACATCATCGTCGGTACCCATAAGTTGATTGGAAAGAACGTGAAATGGCACGATTTAGGACTGCTCATCATTGACGAGGAACAGAAGTTTGGCGTGAGTACCAAAGAAAAGTTACGTCAATTGAAATCGAATATAGATACGCTCACGATGTCTGCCACTCCTATCCCACGAACCTTACAGTTCTCGTTGATGGGAGCACGAGACATGAGCATCATACGCACTCCCCCACCCAACCGCCATCCTATCCACACCGAACTGGGAACGTATGGGAGCGAGATCATCACTGATGCCATCAACTTCGAGATGAGCAGGAACGGACAGGTGTTCTTCGTGAACAACCGTATCTCCAACCTACCCGAGATTGAGCGACTGATCCTCAAGCACATTCCTGATTGTCGCATAGCCATCGGTCATGGTCAGATGAAACCCGAGGAACTGGAGAAAATCATCATGGGATTCATCAACTACGATTACGACGTACTGCTTTCCACCACCATCGTGGAGAATGGTATCGACATACCCAATGCCAACACCATCATCATCAATAACGCTCACCAATTTGGATTGAGTGACCTTCATCAGATGCGTGGTCGCGTAGGACGTTCTAACCGTAAGGCTTTCTGTTACTTGCTTTCTCCTCCCATCAGTTACCTCACACCAGAGGCTCGCCGACGCTTGGAAGCCCTTGAGACCTTCTCCGACTTGGGCAGTGGCTTCAACCTTGCCATGCAAGACCTCGACATTCGCGGTGCAGGCAACCTTCTTGGCGCAGAACAGAGTGGATTCATGGAAGACTTGGGATATGAGACATACCAAAAGGTTCTCTCGCAAGCCATTACCGAACTTAAAAACGATGAGTTTGGGGATATGTTTGCTGACGAAATCGCACAGGGAAAGAAGGTGATGGGCGATTCCTTCATTGACGATTGTACCATCGAGAGCGATTTACCCATGTATTTCCCAGAGACCTACGTGCCTGGTAGTGCTGAGCGTATGTTGCTTTATCGTGAATTGGATAACATCGAGAATGACCGTGAGTTAGACGCATATCACCAACGACTCATCGACCGCTTTGGTCCCGTGCCTACCGAGGGTGAGGAACTCATGCAAGTAGTAGCTTTGCGACGTATCGGCAAACGATTGGGATGTGAGAAAATCATCATGCGACAAGGAAAGATGATCATCCAGTTTGTTTCCAACTCACAGAGTGCTTATTATCAAAGCGCAGCCTTTGAAAAGATGCTCACCTACATAGCCTCTCATCCACGCCGCTGCGACCTCAAGGAAGTAAAGGGCAGACGTCTCATGCACATCAACCAAATCCCATCTGTCAGCGAGGCGGTCAACGTGATGCGAACAATAGAGTCTGCATGAGTGCAGCAAAGAAGTAATCATAAAGTGGAGACTCTTGGCATTTCCAAAAGTCTCCACTTGCTGAATTAGATGGTTTGTTCCTATACGTGAAGTTTCAATGCTACGCATTTACTTCACCACCATTTTCTTTGCTACAGTTACGCCGTCTGTTGTTTCTACATTCACCACATATACGCCCTTCTTGCTGAACACCATGCGCTCACGTCGGGCAATCCGTTGTTTGCTTGCCACCAACTGCCCTGCTAAGTCATAGATGTTGCAAGTAGCTCCCTCGGCACCAGTGATGACGAATGCACCGTTTTGGTATTCAATGCCAATTGTCTCATTTCCTACGGTTGAAATGGAAGACGGGTCACCAGTAAACGTAATGGTAGCATCGGGAGAATTTTTCATGGTTTCGACAAAATTCAAAGAGTCGGTTGCCACAGAATAGAATCTGTACACATCGCCTTTTACTCCATAGAGGATAGCTGAATGTTCGGTGACATGTGATTTCCACAATTCATAGCCACCGCCATTCTTTGAACGATAAACATCAAAATACTTAATGCCAGCCCCTTCATCAATACCAGACCAAGAAACCATGATGGAATCTTTCTCCGTTTCTGATGGCAACCCATCAACCGCACTTATGGGAGCGGTGCTGTCAATGGTATGATTGGTGATGTTTGTAGCTATCTCATCATTGTAGTCGAAAAAGATATGTGCTTGGTTCTTCACGACATATCCATCTGCCACATCGTCCTTCAGCTTGACACGATATGAGAAATGGCCTTCTCCTATGTGTGTGCTGTCGTTAGGAGGCAAGAACCCGGCAAATACATCCTGTGTGGGTTCGTAAGTCAATGTGTCTAATGATGAATATACAACTTTCAGCTCACGAGTGTCAATGTCAAGTTTCATGTCCGTCTTTAATATGAGGTTATTTGCTGGACGTAAATCCGTGTAAACGATAGTCTCAGCCTTACCAGAAGGAATGTCAATAATCGTATTGGCAACCTCAGAACCCGTAAACTCAAACGTTGACAAATCGAAAGCCGTATCAAGGGTATCAATGACAGTTACTGTCTGTGCGGCAAGTTGTGCCTTCTCTGCATCATTCTCGAAATAGATGGCATATTCCATCGTTTCACCCTGCCTTACACAAGACTTTCCACCAGCCCCCTTGATACCCACTTTCTCATTGGGATCCCAAGAAGAAACAGTATTCGTGCTCTCATCATCTTCATCACCAGGCGTGTATGGTTTGATGGTAATAATAACATTGTCTGAAGCCTCGTTTGCGGAAGATGCTGGGGCAAAAGCCACTTTAGTATTATTAGAGTTTTGAGCTTTAATATGGAATGTTAATGTATGAGAACCTACTCTAAGAGGTATATTTCCATTTTTTGAGTTAGAAAAAACGGAGTTGTCTTTTTCCCAATAATAGGACAAATTCATTCCATTATCACGTTCAACGATTCCATTTACATTTATGTTCATAATCTTCTGACCTTTACCCAATTTATATGTTCTGTCTTTGCCAGCATCACATTCAAGAGTTGGTCTTTGAACTTTAACTTTTTCTTTTTTAATGACATTATTGTCTGAGTATAGTTCACCCTTCCATAATTGAATGACATTAAGAGGTTTCCACTCAGAAAGAGTATAGTACATACTTGCGGAACTATCTGCCCAACCTTTTAATAATGAAGATTTGTCACTTCCTGGAATAAACCAAAGGTCACAATAAATATAATCTTTATCTTTTTCTTTACCAGCCAACTGATTCCATAGTTCTGTTGAAATATTAAAACTGATATTAGCTTCACTTTCCTTGGTTTCATCTTTGGATATGTCCCCATAAGAAGTATCATACCCCAACAAATATATCGGAGTTTTCGTCCTCACTTCTGATATGCCATCTTTGTTTTTTACAATAAAATATTCATTAGAATTATTACTATTTGTAATAAATAGGGCATTAGCCACACTCCTACGAACTTCGTTTTCCCTAATATTTAAAGGTATTGTAAAGTTATCAGCTGTGTTCTTAAATTTCACCTTAACATTCTCAGTTGTTCCAGTTTCTAAATAATTATTTCCATCATAATATGGATCTATGGAGATTGTGTCATATTCTATTGTTAATGCTAAAGCATCTCGGAACAATCTATCATTTCCCAAATTTTGATACCATTGCTTCCCATACCATGGTTCCGTATAGTTCCATTTATCATTTGAAATATTTCTTTCATCCCTAATACTAAAGATCTCTATTTTGTTTTCAGAACCATGTATCACCCCATGATATTGGTTTTCATTATAACCACTCCCCCAATTGTCTTTGAGGTAATTAGGGGACAAATTATATCCAATCTTCAAATCTTTATTAAGTATAGATTGGGCAAACCAAGAAATCGAATATCCATGTCTTATCGTTTCAGTTGCTTCATCAGAAAATTTATCAAATGCAAATCCATTATCAGATTCAATTAATATAAAATTATTGTTTCCTTTAAACCTATTTGTTCCTGCCATCACACTACTTTTATAGTAATCAAGGAATTGGACATCCGAACTACTCCATCCTGACCCCATAAAATTTCTATAATTGATATCAATTTCGAGATAAGAATTGGACCATCCAACATGAGACCATTGTTGCGAAGCATCTAAAGCAGTCAACCTTTTTGGTTTATATTTCAAATTATGAGCTATCAATCCACATAAATGTGCGCCATGACTATGACCTATTAAATGTAAATTGTTGATTCTTAGATTACTTTTTGCTGCTCCAAAAATAGTACAAAGTCCATTAATGACCTTATCTGCAACATCAGGAATTTCAAGAGCTGGCTTATTTGCACCTAATGATATCGCATATGACGGATATGTAGCTTTTTTACTCCAATCTATTCCAAATATATTGCAATTACCTTCTGCTTTTTCTAATTCTTGAGCCAACAATATCGTATTCCCATTTCTATCATCATTCCAACCATGTGAGATGATAAAATTCTTGGAAGCAGAATTGTTTACCATTTTTATATTTTCAGTTGGTTCCCAGTAAAAATCAGAAGCTATTTTATATTCTTTTTTATCGATGGTTACATAATCGTAAATAGTTACTCCATTTACCACCTGATTCCATTGTCCATTTTTCCATACAAACAACGTTCCTGCCTCAACATCACGCAAGGTGTCTGGCGTTTTTTTCTTGATATTATGTGAATTGTTGACAACAGCTTGTAAATCTGTTTCTTTCAATATATCATACAAAAAGTGCGCATCATGCTCTATATTGTCTGATGAGAAATACATATCTGCTACCGTTCCCAATGCTTGGATAAACGTCAGCCATGTATCACCTACATTATTCCTCAAACGTGTGCAATACCTATCCCATTCCTCATCCGTATAGCAGTTCGGATTTTCGTCGGGATCTACATCCAGCCATTGCAAGTAGAATGGCTCATCTATTCCGTCACACCCATCCGTGATGGTTTTCAGATTATAATTGGCATTGTTTATAATTTTATTAGGAATCTCAATGTCCACACTAATCCAATTTGATTCCCCGGGAAGCAACGCACTCATTACACCTTTTTCATTTACGCCAATGATATGAGCTTCATCAGAAACGGATTCATTCCCATCCAAAGTATAGCAACTTCCTTCTTCACCCGACAAAATAAACAAGGGGACAGGAACATCCACATTGCCCGTATTCTTATAATCGATGTGTGCCGTGATAGTAGAGCCAATACGGCTTGTGCTTGGAAGTACCAACTTTGCGTCGATGCTTGGCTGAGCCTCCTCTTGCTTGATGGTAATGGCACTTGGCATCATTCCCGTCTTTCCGTCGCATTCCACATACAGGGTGTATTTCCCCACCCGTAATTCCTCTGTATCAAACTGAGCATAAAATGAAGATTCTGTCTTGGCACGTACATTCTTGCACTCCGTCCTCTTTCCCTGCGAATCTGTCAGGTAGAACGTAGGCATATCCGTGCATCCTTTCACTTCAATGGGAATCCATGCCGTCTTATGTTTGACAACACTCTCTCTTCCTACACTGGCAATGTCAATGTCAAATTGACGGATGCTCAATTCACATGGTTGTGATTTCTCTTGATTCTTATTGTCATTGGAAACCAAAAGGTAATATGTCATTGACTCATCAGGTCTGAGTATAATGACACTCCCTTTCTTTGAGCCATTATTGGTGTCAGGAAAAACACCATATCCCACGTACATATTGGCATTGCCATCTTTGTCAATGACCTCAATGTTCTTATCCGAAGTCACGGGGATTTTAAACAACCTTGATTCACCACGTGCTAAGGTAAAGTGGCTGTTATCGTCAGACAACCAATCAACTGACAGATTAAATGCTTCCGATGCCATCGTATTGTCATCGTATGACAGTTCATTGATGGTACGTGCCACATTCGTTTTCAGTATCAGGTAATATTGTCCATCTAAACATGGAGGAATTGTCACGTCAATAGTACGAGAATAACTTTCCTGAGATTCCACGTGAACATCTACTATATCACGGTATATCTCAATTGCTTCATTGCTCCATTCTTCCGTTATCGAAAGATAAAGAACATTGACAGAATTCCCATTGGCAAGCATGTTTCCTTTATTTTCCACTTGATATGTAACAGGGAGTGTCTGCCCAACAACGTGGTTGTTTCCTAATCCAGTAAAGATAACAGGTGTCAAATCCGCACAAGGCAACTCTATCGTTGACTGGTAATCGTAACGCATATCCCAGTCTTGGGCTGATTTTATACCCTTGTGTAGAGTAAAGGTATAAATGCCGTCTTCATCCAAGGCATCGTAATAGATACGATGTCGAGCAGGATTTAAATCTTCAAGATACTCAATTTTTGTGATCGTTGCATATTTGCGAGAAGGAGACAGCAATGAACATTGGGAAACGGGAATGTTTCCTATTTCATCATTCAAGACCACATCTGTATATCCTTTTTCTCCTTTTACTCCTGTTATGGGTGATTGTGCAACTACGTATAATTCATTGTTGCCAAGCACAAAATCTTCCGTATAGTTATCATCATCCTCTCCTGAAATACCATTACCGTTTTGGTCTAACTCCTGTTTGGTAACATTCATTATAGCGTTGGATACTTTCAGAGTATAAACACCTTCCTTCTTTGGATTTTCAAAATACAAATCATACGATTGTCCAGATTTTGCAAATAACAATAGTTTCAAAGATTCATCTTTGGATGCAAGGCTAATGTATTCATCCAATGATGTGTATTCATTTAGTTCAGAAGAAAACATCAAATGAATATGTATTTGTTTAGGTTTTCTTATCAGTTCCGTCTGAATGACTTGTAGTGCCAATGGTCTAATGTTCTTGAAGTAATTCCATCCATGTGTGCTCCTGTATAACATGATTGATTGAGCGGGAACGTATAGAGTGGCATCATTATAATAATCAAAACAGTAACATTCAAAGGGTTCTAAAATATGGGAAATTATAGTAGTAAGGCCGGAACAATCACGAAACGCACCACTGCCTATGCTCGTCATGCTATTGGGAATCTCGACGGAGATAAGGCCTGAACAGTTAGTAAACGCATTACCGCCTATGCTCGTGACACCATCGGGAATCTCGACGGAGGTAAGACCTGAACAACCTTGAAACGTACCATAGCCTATGCTTGTGACGCTGTTGGGAATCTCGATGGAGGTGAGGTTTGAACAGTCCCAAAACGCATAATCGCCTATGCTCGTGACGCTGTTGGGAATCACGACGGAGGTAAGGCCAGAACAACCATGAAACGCATAATCGCCTATGCTCGTCACGCTGTTGGGAATCACGACCGAGGTAAGGCCTGAACAACCAGAAAACGCAGAATTGCCGATGCTCGTCACGCTGTTGGGAATCTCGACTTTAGTAAGATTTTTACATAGTTGAAACGCAGATGCATCTATATTTGTAACTTCGTTCCCTAATTTTACTTCGCTTATCAATACCCGACCCATCCTATCAAAAAACCATGATTTGATTTCCTTACAATGAAATATAATTTTCATACCATCGCAGAATACTGGTTTATATATCCCTGAATCATTTATCCTGTAGTTCGAGAAACACATATAACTCATATTAACAATACTATTCGGAATCTCCACTGACAGATTTTGGCAATCATAAAAGGCAGAACGCGTTATCGTTTCCACTCCATCTGGAATAACTATGTATAAATCATTAATGGAAGTAAATGCTCTTTCGCCAATAGCCTTCACAGAATTAGGTATGATAGTATTTTTACAACCCAAGACCAAGCTGTCGTTTTCTGAAAATACGATAGCATTGCAGTTATTGCGAGAGTCATATATAGGATTCCCACTTTCAACAACGATTTTTGTAAGATTACATCTTTGGAAAGCACATTCCCCGATGCATATAACACTATTAGGAATATTTAAAGAGGAAAGATTTTTACAACTATTGAATGTATAATCTCCTATCGTCTTTAAGGAGTTTGGGAACTCTATTGAAGACAAACTTTCACAATTCTCAAAAGCTTCATTACAGATGCTCGTCAAATTGTTACCAAGGGTTACGGTGGTAAGACTTTTACAATTCTTAAATGCATAATTACCAATGGTTGTCACTGAATTGGGAATAACTATTGATTTAATAGCATTATATCCGCTAAATGCATAATCACCAATAGTTGTCACTTCACTCCCAATAATAATAAATGGGACAGAATAAAATTGTGATGACATGCTCTTTATTTCCTTACAATGATATGAAACTTTTTCTAAATTATCACAACCTGAGAATGCACCATAATCAATACTGTTCATGTTGTATATTTCGATAGACAAGAGCCCTGTACATTCACTAAAAGCTCCACTTCCTATACTATCCATACTTGCTGAAATCTTAAAAGAAGTTAGACTTTTACAGCCATAAAACGCATATTTGCCGATTGCTATAACACTTTCTGGAATAAGAGCAGAACTCAAGGCTTTACAGCCACTAAATGCATGATCTGGAATAGACTTCACACCATCTGGTATTTTAATAGAGGTAAGACTTGAACAGCCCAAGAAAGCATAGTCTCCAATGCTTGTCACAGTATTGGAAATTTCAATTGAAGAAAGATTCTCCCACCAAGAAAATGCATAATCACCAATGCTTGTTACCCCATCTCCAATTATAACTTTTTCTATTTGCGGACGATAATTTGAAAACCATTGTCTCTCTATTTTCTTACAATGAAATTCAACCTCAACTAATCCTTCGCAAGCGAAAGCTTCGTTCCCTATACTATCTACACTATTAGGAATTACCAAGGTGGTAAGACCACCACACCCCATAAATGCTCTATTACCAATAGTATTTACACTATTAGGTATTTCTATTGATGTAAGGCCACCACAATCATAAAAAGCATAATTACCAATAGTATTTACACTATTAGGTATTTCTATTGATGTAAGGCCACCACAATCATAAAAAGCATAATTTCCTATACATGAAACATTGTTAGGAATGACTAAATCCTTCACTTCGGTCTCATTTAAGAACAGACGATTGGCATAGTGCAATGGGTTTGATTCAACACCAGAGAATGAAATATAACACCATGCAGCAATATCCGAAATAATAACAGAAGTAAGGCTATGACAACCATAAAATGCATTTGGTCCAATAGATGTTATGCTATTTGGAATTACTATAGATGTTAGGCTGCTACAGTCGAAAAAGGTTCCACCTTCAATGGAAGTAACACCATTAGGGATGGATATTGAAGTCAGTTTTGTGCATCCATTAAAGACACTGGAGCCTATGGACGTTACAGTGTTAGGTATTTCAATAGCTGTGAGGCTACTACATCGATAGAAAGCAGAATATCCTATACTATTCACTTCATTAGGAATTTCGATTGAAGTAAGTTCGCTAAAACCGTAAAAAGCATTTCCACCTATTGCTATAACGGTATAACCTTTTACTGTTGAAGGTATTACGATGGAACCGCGTATTTTTGTGTTTGTAATACAATGTTGGTTATTTCCAACTTGAACGGTTTTCTGTTCTTCGCTAATAACTTTGAATGTCATCTGGACAGTATTGTTCTCATTTAGTGTTACTGGCGCAGTAAAAGTTTGTCCGTCATAGCAATACCCCACAGTTGGCCATAGTTGCAGAGCCAACATGATTAATAAAAGTTTAAATGTTTGTTTCATGATATGATTGTTTTGATTATTTGTCTATTTTGATTTTTACAAAGTTATTGAAAGAATGTGAAATATGCAAATGCCATGATGATGGTAACAAAAACATAAAAAATTCAATTTTCATGGATGAAGTCAAAAATAATATGCATGAAGTTAAAAAAACGTGTATGAATGCAAAAATGAGGTACTTAAAAATATTTTCATAATTTATGTTAATACACAAAAAACGTGGACTTATTACTTCGTCTACGTTCTATCTGGTATCGCCAAACACCAATGCACACCTAAACGAGTAAAAGCCCACGCCGTGGCGTGAGCGTTTAACCTTTACTCCTGTGTGCTAATCAAATTTGGCGATTTCGATAGAACAAGAATTCAAGCTAACGCTTATTATTATATATATTTACTTCATTGACTGAACTCTTCTGTTATGTCACGCTCCTTTCTTTGTTTGATGTAATTGATATTGTTAATATGGAAAATATTATTTTTCATTGAAAAGTAAATGAAGACCTTGCCTCCGATAGAACGGGAAACGGCTATCACTTGAAACGAGAGTCATACGCTCCGTAATGGCATGAGAGATAATAATATGATCTGAAGGATCTTTATGCCCATGTTGAAAACATCAAAGCATAAAAGCAGGGTCATAAACGATGAAACTTCCTTTATTTTTCCTAAAAGCCTCAATGTATTTGTTTCCAGATGGTTTTGCTGCATTGATTGCCCGTCTCTCTTCTGGTGTGTGCTTTCTCGTTTTCTTTTTTCTTTTGTTTGTTGTTTCCATAATGTACGTTTTAGATGTTATGATTACAAGATTTAATGATTCTGTTGCAAAGATAATTATTTTTTTTGATAACACCACGTAAACAAAAGAAAATGTTTTGCATGGCTGAAGATTAAAAAAATGCACTGCCGTACTTTTTTAATTATCCACACAAGATAGATGATTTCTGTCAACGGTATTGTCACGTAAATTCTGAATTTACCCCCCTAAAATACGGGCGTTTTTTCAAACGAGTTGATACTTGGTAGAAAAAATGCTCATTTTTCCATATTCTCACATATCATTCATTATCAACATCTTACGATACACAAACATTTATTATCTGAATAAAAAACCTATATTTGAGGCTCAAAAAGTCACTTTTTGGGCTTTCATAACATATATAGTTAGCACTCGTAACATACATAGTTACGCTCATAACTCATATAGTTACGTGCGTAACATGTTATGTTACGATAAAAAAGATGTTTTTTTGCCCCTTTCAACCTATTTTTTCATTCCTCTATTTCTTTTTAGCAAGAAAAACAAGACAAAATTTTGTCGTGATAATTCCGAATCTTCGTGAATATTCAATAGCCCATGTAAATGCCACCTTCGGGTTAGGAGAATAGACATTTCTTCTATATAAATAGACTATATTTTTATTTCTTATGGATGATTTTTTATAATTTTGCAACGTCTAAACCTCATTTAAAGCATGAAATACAAATACTTTTTATTCAGTTTGCTGATTTGGGCTGCCCTTAGCGTACAGGCAGCGAGTAAATCTACCAAGACAACACCTATCGTGGAAGTGCCTTTTACGAAAGTACACCTCAACGACCAGTTCTGGTCTCCCCGTATAGAGATAAACCGTACGGTGAGCATCCCATCCGCATTCCGTGAGTGCGAGAAGAACGGGCGATTTGACAACTTCGCCATTGCGGGAGGCTTGATGAAAGGTGAGCATAGAGGCGACTTCTCTTTTGATGATACCGACCCCTATAAGGTGATAGAGGGAGCCAGCTACTCTTTGGCTGTTCACTATGATGCCAAGCTCGACCACTACTTGGACAGTGTGATTGCCATCATCGCCGCCGCACAAGAGCCAGACGGTTATCTCACCACCTGCGTTACCAATAAGTGTTACCGTCTCTCCGGATGGTGGGGAAGAAGCAAATGGGAGAAAATCAATTCACATGAGTTGTATAACAGTGGACACATGATAGAGTCTGCCGTAGCCCATTACTTGGCAACGGGCAAGCGCACGTTCCTCAACGTTGCCATCAAGAATGCCGACTTGGTATGTAAGACTTTCGGACCCAACGAGGGACAAATCCATCGTCCAGGCGGACATCCCATCATCGAGATGGCTCTGTGCAAATTATATAAGGTGACGGGCAACAAGAAATACTTGGAAGGTGCCAAATACTTCGTGGACGAAACGGGACGTTGCACCGACGGACATCACCCCAGCGAGTATTCACAAGACCACAAGCCTATCCTGCAACAAGACGAGATTGTGGGTCATGCGGTGAGAGCCGGTTATCTGTTTAGCGGAGTGGCTGACGTGGCTGCCTTGACGGGCGACTCTGCCTACTTCCATGCTTTGGAACGTATCTGGAACAACATGTCTTCCAAGAAACTGTTTATCACCGGAGGTATCGGCAGCAGGGCGCAAGGCGAAGGTTTCGGTCCTAACTACGAGCTCAACAACCACACGGCTTATTGCGAGACGTGTGCCGCCATTGCCAACGTGTATTGGAACTATCGTATGTTCTTGGCTACAGGCGAATCGAAGTATATTGACGTATGCGAGCGTGCATTATATAATAATGTGCTGAGTGGCGTTTCACTCTCAGGCGACCATTTCTTCTACGACAACCCCTTGGAGAGCGATGGCGAGCATGGACGTGCCCGTTGGTTTGGTTGTGCTTGCTGCCCAGGAAACGTGACGAGATTCGTGGCTTCCGTTCCCAATTACATCTACGCCACCCAAGGTAAGGACATCTTCGTGAACCTCTACGTGCAAGGAACGGCAAAGATTGGAAAAGTGGAGTTGGAACAAATCACCGACTATCCTTGGAACGGAACGGTGAAGATTCGTGTGAACAAAGGTAGCGGTAAGTTTGCCATCAAGCTGAGATTGCCAGGATGGATAAAGAAAAATCCCGTGGGAAACAACCTCTATACCTATCTCGACAATGCCAAAGCTTATAGCATCAGCGTAAACGGACAGGCCCTCTACCCAGAGAACCGCGACTATATCACCATCAACCGTTCATGGAAGAAGGGTGACGTGATAGAACTGAACCTGCCGATGGAAGTGCGCAGAGTGGTAGCCAACGACAATGCAGAAGACGACCGTGGTAAAGTGGCTTTGGAGCGTGGTCCTATCGTGTATTGCTTGGAAGGCAAAGATCAACCCGACCAACACATATTCAATAAATATCTCCTCAACTCATCAGTAATGACCGCACATGAAGAAAAAGACTTGCTGAACGGTGTGGTTGTACTGGAGGGAATGGCAAAGGAATTGCAACCCGATGGAGAAGTGAAAGACGTGAAGATACGTGCCATTCCGTATTCTACATGGAACAACCGTGGCTCTGACCAAATGGAAGTATGGATTCCCAATACGCCCGTGAAAGCCGTGGCTACACCTGCTGAGACCATTGCCAGCAAGGCTCGCACCTTCAGCAACCGCGGTCCCATCCAAAACGACGCACCAGAGACCGCTCCTACCGATGGTTGGGCAGGTGGAACCAACGACCAATGGGAGCCCAAGCGTTCTTCAGACACCTCCAAGCCCTATCACTATTGGTGGTTGAAGCGTGGAACGACAGAGGCTATCAGTTATCAGTTTGACCAAGAATATGAGGTTAGCAACGTACAAGTGTATTGGTTAGACTTCGACCATTATGATGGCAATTTCCGTGTACCAGAGAGTTGGACGCTCTACTATGCCGATGCCAACGGCAATTGGGTAGAGGTGGAAGACCATTCGCCCCTGACCGTTGACAAAGACTGCTACAACAGCGTAGATTTCAAGCCCGTGCGCACTAAGGGATTGAAGATATTGGCAAAATTGCAAAAGGGACAATCCGGCGGTGTGCTGGAATGGAAGGTTAATGGCAAATAAGCAGTGAGATGAAAAGGTATCTTTGTTTGGTCATCGTCTTTCTTGCCTGCGTGTTGGTTTCAGCCAAGACATTGGTGATTACCTTGATGGATGATACCAAGGTGTATTACACGTTGGAAGAACCGTTGTCGGGAACCACCTTTGCCCCTGTGATGGTGTTTGAGAATGGCAATGTAATGGTGAAAGGAGACCGATACGAGTTTGTGGGCATCAAGGAGTTTCGCCTTTCTGATGAGAGCGACCCTGCCGGAATCAACGTGGGCACCATGACCTTTTCCACTAACGCACCGGTAGCTGTCTATACGATGGACGGAAAGAAAGTGGCTGATGCCAAGGATATGACTACCATGCAACAATTACAAGCATCGCATCTGCCCAAGGGCGTGTACGTGGTGAAAGTGAAGCGTGGCGAAGGAAACAACGGTCAGGAAGTGTCGTTTAAGTTTGTCAAGAAATAACGTCAGAAAGTCATGAAGCATCTATATACATTCATCATCGTATTCTTGACAACGTTCCTCTCCGTTGCCGTACATGCGCAAGAGCGAATACACGTACACCTTACTGATCAGGCGGAGAGCTGGGACTTTCCGTATGTAACCGATGACGTGGAGTATTTCGACATTGACAAGCGACGAAACCGAATGCGCGCAAACGTAACGGGAGGAATCATCGTGCCGTTCGACCCAGAGAAGGTAGATAGCATCACCTTTGAGAATGAGCCTTTGGAGGAATCCAAAGACCCTTATCAAGTGTATCAGATGTACATCACCACTACCGACGGGAAAGACGTGGTGTCGAGAGATACGTACCAAGATTGTTATATTTCGCTCAATGCAAAGGGAGCCTTCAGCAACTATTCGGCATCGGGTAAGATTCGTTGTCGTGGAAACAGTTCTTTCCTGTGGTACGACAAGAAACCCTATCGCATCAAGTTGGACGAGAAGCACAAACTCTTAGGATTGGGAAAAGCCAAGAGTTGGGCATTACTGGCAAACTATCGCGACGTGACTGACCTGATGAATACGTTTGTCTTTGAATTGGGGCATTGGATGGGATTGGAATATACCAATCATACCCGTTACGTGGAACTGTTCTTGAATGGTGATTACAAGGGTGTCTATCAGCTTACCGAACAGATACAACAAAATGCCAATCGTGTGAACATCAGCGATGAAATGGGCATTTTAGTAACCTTAGACGTGGATGATGGACCAGGTGAAAGTCCATACAACGACGATAATTTCTGGTCATCGGTCTATAATATGCCTATGGCGGTGAAGTATCCCGAAGATGAAATGCTCACCTCCGAAGTGAAGGATTCCATCAAAGGAGTGTTTGCCCAGTTGGAAACCGCTATCAAGAACAGAGATTATCCGTTGGTAGAGTCGTTGCTCGACATTCGCTCGTTCATTCATTACTTGCAAATCCAGGAGTTTATCTATAATGTGGAACTTTCCGCTCCCCGCAGCATCTACATGTATAAGGATGGAGATGGAAAATGGATGATGGGACCCTTGTGGGACTTCGACGCAGGATTTGATTTCGACTGGAACTATATGCAAACCAATCATACCTTCTTCTCCAATTATCGAGAGACGGTGATGGGAACGAATCCATACAAGCGTAACGGCAACTACAACTACGTACCGCAATTCTTCACCAATCTCTTTGGTTGCTCTGAGTTTGTAAAACGTTACAAAGAGGAGTGGAACCGTTTCAGCGATTCCATCGTTTCACGCAACTGGGCAATCATGGAGAAATACATCACCCATTTAAGCGAAGGACCTATGACTCGTGAAGCCAAACGCTGGCCGATAACAGGAAAGAACTTCAATGAGGAGGTGAAGAAGATGCACCAGTGGCTCATCAATCGTGCCAACTTCATGACGGAGCTGATTAACAACATCCCCGAACCTGATGATGCACCGATTACCGACGAACAACTATGCGGTACGATGACGTGCAACGTGAGGATGGACAAAAACAATGGATACGACCAGAGGGTGACGGTGAACGTGGACAAGAACCAATTGCTGGGGTTGCTCGGTGAGGAAGCTGCCACATTCAAGGAAAACAAACTGACCGTGGTTCCATTGAATACCGATGGCACGGAAGGACAAAACTACACCAACGGCGTGTTTGGCGGATGGTTTGATGAAGAGGGCAATCCCCGCACATGGAATGAAGGACATATATACATCGAGATTTATGATGACCTGTTTCATTGGTCGTGTGGCGTTCATCCTTACAATTGCTTCGACGACAATCACGTAGTGACAATGCAAATGCAATATCCATCTGGGGGAACGCTGAAGAAAGTGAACGTGAAAGTAAACTTCACCATTGACAACCAAGGTGGATGGTGGTGGTAAAAAACCTAAAAACAATTACGATATGAACAAAAAATTACTATTGGTATTATGGTTGTCGCTGATGAGCTCATCGTTCATCAAGGCACAAAAGACAGTTTATATCCCTCGCGAGTGGCAAAACAGAACAGACACGCTGCTCTATGCGGAGAACGACCCCGACAATAAATATACTTGGTCGAAGTCGAGAAGCAAGGAAACCGAAAACGTCATCGTGTTCTGGGATAAGTATTACGGAAAGAAATCGCCCTCTGAGGTGACCGATTTCTACCATGTTGACATTGATGACTTGCTGCAGAAGTGTGAGGCATTCTTTGACTTGGAAATCAACAAGCTGGGATTTGTTGACCCCAACAATTCCAACTTGAATAAATATAAGGTGATGGTGTTGATGAACCATACCGAGGAATGGACTTGCTACGGTGGAGGATACGATTACATGGTGTCGGCATTGTGGCTGAATCCATCTACGTGCAAGCCTGTAGGTCATAGTGTGGCTCATGAGATAGGTCACTCGTTTCATTACATGTGCTATTCAGAGGCTTCCAATCACGGGTACGACCGTAGCGTGCAAACGGGATTCCACGGAGCCGTGGGCAACGGTAGCGTGACGTGGGAGCAAACAGCTCAATGGCAAGCCAACCAGAGCTATCCCGAACTGATGTATGACCAGAGCATCGGAGTGTTCCGCAATTCTCACAACTATGCCTATACGCACGAGTGGCATCGTTACCAGAGCTATTGGTTCTTCTATTACCTTTGCCAGTATTATCACGACATTCAGTCGGTGGCTAAGGTGTGGAACTGGCCTGAGACCACGGTGAAAGACTTCAACCAAGTGTTGATGGATTGCAAGGGATTGAGCGTGGACGATCTCTTTAAGATGTACTTTGACTATGCGTGTAGGATGGTGACGTGGGATTTGGATGTTTGCAAGCCCTACCGCAACCCTTATATCGGTGATTTCAATTATCGTTGCGCCCTTACCGAAGACGGTTCTTACCAAGTGGCTTTGGCAAGTGCGCCTCAATCAACGGGATTCAACGTGATTCCGCTGAAAGTGCCAGAGGCTGGCACCAATGTTACCACTCATTTCACCGCCCTGCGCTATGATGCAAAATTGGCTAACGGTGACCCAGGTGAATACCTGAACGACAACACGGGATTCTCAAAGGCTGGCGTGGATAATTATCAAGTGATTAACGGTTCTTATCGCGGTTTCCGCTTGGGTTATGTGGCACTCTTGAAAGATGGTACCAGAAAGTATTTCTCAGAAGACTCTATCTATTGCACGGGAGGAAGCGAGAAGACGGAAACACTGTCGTTTACCGTACCAGAGAATACGGAACGGATGTGGTTGGTGGTTTCTCCTGCCTTGAAACGCTACATCCAACACAAGTGGGATGAAAGTTTTGCGGGCGACGACCGTTGGCCATACCGTGTATCGTTTGAGGGAACAGACATCGGTGAGAGGGCTACCGTATATGCTTCGCCTACATTGGATAAGCGCGACATTGCCGATATTACCTTCGACTTTAACGTCAACATTCCCGTTGACGAGATGGGATACACGGGAACTACTGTCAACGTCAGTGGAAAGACAGCAGCCATGTTGGGTACGGCTTTCCAATGCGAGTTGTCTCGTTTCAACACCGTGATGCAGAGATACGACGTGAATGGACCAGGTACGGGTAAGATGATGTTCTATCCGTTGAACGTGTCAGACAATACGTTGGTGGAGAGAGGTTCCACCGCTAATGGTTACGGACATTGGTATGATACCAATAGTGATGTGTGCGGCTACGATGTCAACGTGTGTCGTATCTTCTCCGAGTTCTATCCCAGTTCGATGGCATTTATCATCGGACAGAATCCAGGTAAGTGCCAGGTAGGCGATGTGTTTACCATCGGACAAGCCATCAAATATAAGCAAAACTTCAGAAATACGGCTGTCGCCCGTTTCATCTTCCATGTGAAGATGGTAGATGCTAATAGTTCGGCTTACGCAGAATTGAAGAGCGTAGAATATAATGATCCAACGGGAATAGATTTGGTAGAGGCAACTCGTCTCAACGACTCGTCGGTCTATACGCTAACGGGAACGAAAGTGGCAGATAATATCCATCAAGCCACCTTGCCTAAAGGCATTTATATTATCAACGGTAAGAAGGTCACGATTAAGTGACCTTCTTTTTTGTTTGCCATTCAACGAATCATATTAGGAATTTGAATTTATAGAAACATTTGTCTGAACTACGGAACTCCCTTTTACTCCTATACTACTGCAACTTACGGAAATGGAAAAATGTTTAATAAAAAACTTTCAAAACTTGTACATGAAAAAATAATGTATTATTTTTGTGCGGTGTAAGAACTCGTTCAAAAAAATTGAAATGCAAGAATCCAATTTTTTAATTAATATAAGATGAAAAAGACACTACTATTTTTGATCGTGTACCTAACTACCATGTTGGGTGTGAATGCCGCTCCCATAGGAAGACAACAGGCACAAGCCATTGCCCGTGACTTCATGGCGGAAAGAGGGATTCATGTTGGTAAGCTTCGTTCTTCTGCGGAAAAGATTGCCAAAGTCAAGACAGATGGAACGCAACCTTTTTATGTGTTCAATAATGGGCAGAATGAAGGCTTTGTCATTGTTTCTGGTGATGACAAGGCTCCCGCAGTACTTGGTTATAGTTACACGGGTACATTTGAAGAAACAGATGTACCTGAAAACATCACAGCTTGGTTGAACAATTATACCAAGCAGATGGAGACATTGGGCAACGATTCCCATGGCGCTTCTCGCGTGAGGAAGGCTGCTATGCAGAAATCGCGAATCAGCATTTCACCTTTAGTGATGACTCACTGGAATCAGTATGCACCCTATTTCAACATCACTCCAACGGTAGGCAGTACCCAGTGTCTTACGGGATGTGTGGCTACAGCCTTTGCTCAGGTAATGAAATATCATGAGTGGCCAAAAACAGCGACTACGGTGGTGCCGGGCTATTATTGGAGAGGAAACCAACTGGATGACTTACCAGCTATTACCTTCGACTGGGATAATATGCTTTATGATTATCAGGGTGGTCGCAATGCAAGCGAAGGGTGTAATGACAATGAAGTGAACCAGACGGCAGTAGCCCAATTGATGAAATATTGTGGCTATTCAGTACAAGCCAATTATGGTACAGGCTCGACAGGGGCTTCATCGTATATGATTCCTTCTGCATTGAAAAATTATTTTGGCTATAATGGTCCTATCGAGTCTGTAGATCGTTCAAGTTACAGTACTTCTGATTGGGAAGAACTTATTTACAATGAACTTTACGAAGGAAGGCCTGTCATCTATAGTGGTTCTACGAGCACGGGTGCTGGTCACGCCTTTATCTGTGATGGATATGGTGAGGATGGATTCTTCCATATCAATTGGGGATGGGGCGGCATGTCTGACGGCTATTACCTGCTGTCGATTTTAGAGCCAGACGAACAAGGCGCAGGTGGCAGCAATTCTGGTTACAATTACAGTCAGTCAGTAATTGTCGGCATTCAACCAGAAGCTGCTGAGGGAATCACTGCCACTGGACCATGTTTGAAAATATTGAATTTCCAGTTGCGAGATTATAATGCTGATTATGTGTCTCGATATGGTCCACAATATTTTGGAGTAGGTTACCAGCTACAGGGGCTGATGGACGGTGATCACCAGCTCAACGCACAACTTTTGCAAAACGGTGAGGTAGTATATGAAGGTAGTCTGCTAGATAATGATCCCTGGGGAATCGACCTTGGTGTCGGTTACTATAATCCTAATCTGATTGTCTATCCATTCTTTCATCAAAAGAGGATTGCTGACGGTACTTACGAGGTGCGATTGGTGTGCCGCATGAAGGAAGTAGGAAAGGAATATGAGTGGGTGCCATGCGCTGGCTCAGAGTATTACCACAACGAGGTTACCATCAGTGGTAATTCGGTGGTTTACAACAACAGCACGCTGAGTCCTCATGTTGTTTGTAACTCGTTTACCACTTCGCCCACTTTGTTTGTTAACAACAAGACAAGCGGTGTGGCTTCTCTTACTAACGAGGGATATGTCAATTATCAAGGCGAAATCTACCTTTGGATTAATGGAACTATAGCAAGCAAAGATATAGCTTTCATTGATGCAGACAACACCATCAACATGTCGTTCGCGTTCACACCAACTGAAACGGGAGATTTACCCGTGAAGATTACAACGGATCGTTCAGGGGAAAATGTCATTTACGAGGGAGCTATCACGGTTGTCAATGAGGATGAGAACGCTGCCTATCAACTTGCAGTTACAGATTGGAAGATTGAAAACCTTGACACCGAGAGTAATAAGATTTGCGGAGGTGCAGTGACGGGTACCTTAACCATTACAAATACAGGTACAAAGACGTTTAAGGGAATAATAGGTATTGGCTTTACAGATAGCAGTGGAAGATCAAGTATGTCATACGGTAGCACTGATGAACTGGCTGCGGGTGAAAGTATGACCGTTGATTACACAGTAGAAAATCCCACCGTGGGAATGAGATACAAACTCGCTTGTTGGGAAGATGTTAATTGGAACAAAAAAATCGGCGAGACAACCATGTGTGAATTGGTAGCTGGTGGATACACCTATTGGACTGCTGACGGAACCTCGAAGAGCAAAGCAGAGACAAGCAATGAAAATGTAGCTGTAGTGGACAATGCCGTTGCCGTAAGATTCTTTACGACTCCTACGGGAACTATCACCCCTAATGCTAATCCTAACACGCTGTATTACCTCTCAGAAAATACTGCACCCGCAAGTCTTTCTGGTAAGAACGTGGTCTTGAATGGTAAAATCAACAAGGTGACCTTTACCGACGGATATAATTTCTATGTACCTCTGGGTTTCACAGCCACACAAGCAATATATACGAGGGAACCAAAACTTGGTGCAGACGGTAGCACGGGATGGGAGTCGATTGTATTGCCTTTTGCTGCTCAGAAAGCTTTCAACCAAACAGACAACAAGCAGATTTATTGGTTTGTAGATAGAAATGATGATGGCAAAGACTTCTGGCTGAAATCATTCGCATATACGGATGGAGAGGCTGTATATTTCGACTTTGTTGACAAGATTCGTGCCAATGTGCCTTATATCATCGCTACACCAGGTAATAAGTGGGGTGAGAGCTACAATCTTCTTAATAAGACGATTGCCTTTACAGCAGACGATGTGAACATCCCTGAAACCTCAAGACTCAAGGCAATGACTGATGCTTTTGATTTTGTCGGACTGAGCGAACAGAAATCTGTCAATGGTTATGTACTGGATGAAAAAGGACAATACTTTGTCAAGAAAGACGGAACAAACCAGAATGCTTTCAGAGCTTACTTCTCTGTGGATGACAACAGTCCTTTAGCTCAAGCACCAAGATTAAGGATTGGATCATTCGTACCCGATGGAATCAGTGAAGTGGAAAACATGGCCAACGACAAAGCAGATGTCTATACACTGAACGGCATAAAAGTGGCTACGGTGAAAATGAACCAGGGAACTCCTGATCTCAGCAGTCTTCCCAATGGCATGTATATTATTAACGGTAAAAAGATAATGAAGTAATGAAAAGGACCTATATAATACCAGAAACCAGTGTTTTGGTTTTCAACACCAATGATATGATGATTGGAGCTCTTGAAATGAGTGACCCTCAAATTAATGGTTCTTCAGAATCTAAGAGCGACATGTTGTTTGATCATAGTGAAGAAACTTCAGAACAGTTCCAATCCAGTATATGGGATGAATAAGGTGAAAACCTTCATCATCATATATGTTGTTTGGCAAATGAAATAATAACTTTTATTCAATACTTGTTACAGGAGGATGTGCTTATTTCTTAGCTCATCCTCCTTTTTATTTTTTATGAGATGAAGTGCATTTAGAAAGACGCTGAAAGCGTCACCGCTCGATAACCGTGGGTGCGCAGTACCCACGGATAGATAAAGGACGGATAAAACGACTCTGAAAGAGTCGTCCATTGCATGTAAGGGGCACTCTTTCAGAGTACTGATGATGTGGAGCATATCGCTATCCGGGGGTGCTCGCTACGCTCGTACCCTCGGTTATCGAATGTAGACTGCGTTGCAGTCTTTTACAACAAATATGTGCCATTTGCTATATTATTACCTAAAAAAATCCGCAAGAAACTGACATTCAGAATCTTGCGGATTTTTAAAAGTGATCCCGTTGGGATTCAAACCCAAGACCTTCAGAACCGGAATCTGTCATTCAATTTCTTTGAGTATCCCTTTGTTTATGGGCATCTTCGGCATTCCTCAAAAACGCATTTGCGCCGATTTTGCGCCGATTCGGCTTGTTAATACTCTCTTGTCGGTTGCAAAGATACGAATAAGCGAGCAAATAGCCAAAATAATTATGGACTTTTTCGTGTGAGGTGCTTCGAATGAGCACAAATTTGGAAGATTGTACTGTCAATTTGGAAAATTTTCCATAAAATCTTCACTTTTCTAGATAAAAATACTACCTTTGCACCATCAAAGCACTGATTTATGGAAAAAAATGCCCTATTGAACCACGAAGTCGTTATGGCTT
>Ga0247610_10000796_pt1 | contig 42327 bp, 34 predicted proteins | sample 174DNAGHGhighgp2_FD_193483 | JGI IMG/M metagenome (GOLD analysis project Ga0247610, IMG submission 193483) | Sheep rumen microbial communities from Palmerston North, Manawatu-Wanganui, New Zealand - 1742 DNA GHGhigh gp2 | ecosystem: Host-associated > Mammals > Digestive system > Stomach > Rumen...
AGCAGAGAGGTTCAGAAGTATAATACTCTGGTTTGCAAGAATAAGTACATTTATAGCAAGGCGTTTCACCGGCCCAACCGATAGCATTGGTATCAGTGGCGACTTGTAAGGTAGAGTAGGTTTGGCAATCTTTAACATCGGATACTCCTTTACCATCATCATATTTGGTGCATTGATATGGGGTACAAGAGCCACAAGGTGTTTCACCGGCATATGGGGTTGTGGTATCTTGAGACCAAGTCCAGCCGTTAGAGCCATGTGCTCCGCAAGCGGTTACACTGGAATAACTATAGCCGGAACGACAAACTTTTGGTGTACATTTACCACAGATACTCTCACCGGCGTAACCGGAAGAGGTATAAGTATATCCCTCAGGGTGTGAAGTGCTACAAGAACTGGAGCTAGAGTATGAGGTGCTATAACCGGTATCGCAAGTTTTTGGTGTACATTTACCGCAACTCAAATCTCCAGAGACACCGGAAGCTGTATAAGTGTATCCTTCAGGGTGCGTGGTGCTACAATCATCTAAGCTTTGAATGGTGGTACTATAATCGGTTGGGCAATTAGCAGGATTTCCTCTTTTCCAACATCCTGAACCGGGGAAACTTTCCGTACATATCCAGCCGCCTTGTTCGCATGATTCTTTATCTGTATACGGGTATTCAGTGCTACATCCGGTTATTTTGTGGCATTTTCCTCCGTTAGGTAAAGTTATTAAATTACACGTTAATCCGAAAGGACATTCACCGCTTTGCCAGTCATTTGCAATATCGCACTGATAATCACAATTGTAACATGTTCTGAAACCAACAACTTTAGATATTTGACCGTTTGTGTAGCCGGTTCCGGTTTGGCAAGGTTCTTCGTAAGGATATTCTATCGGGCAAGTTTCTGAACCAGTGCGCCACCAACAGCGAGTACCTTGTTGTTCAACAAAATCACAGGTGTAACCATTTTCTTTACATTCCATTTCGTCTGAGAAATATCCTTCCGCACATGTGTAAGTGCAATTATAACAAGGTGTATTTCCGGCATGTTCCCCGTTTTCTTCTTTGTGCATAATAAAGCCTTGCCGTGCTTTAGTACAGTCACTGTATCCGGTTTGACAAGTTTTAGGTTCACATTTACCGCAATTTTTGCCATCTGCGGTTCCTGATTGAGTGTAAGTCCATCCGTCCGGATATTCTTTATCTGAACAATCATTTAATCCTTTAATATAGCCCGTGGGACATGATTGATGTTTGCTGCCGCCATCATTATCCAGTAATGCATAAGCGCCGGCGGCGGCACCGATACCTAATAACCACCAAGCTGCAGGCGAAACTTTATTCTTTTCACCGGCAATGACAGCACAAACAGGATCAGTATTATCATGACAAGAAACTTTGGTACTGGCACCAAATTTTAATAGTAAGGCATAACTTCTTCTGTCTTGGTGTTGTTGAGCAATGCATAAGGCGGTGTTGCGATTGGCATCTTGCAGGTTAATATATTTTTGAAATTGTCTTAAGTGTAATAAGTCGCCGCGTTTTGCCCAGTTATATAAATGTATGGGGGCTAATCTGGTAGCTGCTTCTGACAGCGACGTATGGGCGGTATTTATTATAAAGGCCGTCACACATATCAATAATATTTTTTTTACAGTCTTCAAACTCATTTTTTACTAACTGCTTGTTTTAAAATCTTCATACACTTTATATCGGGGATTCTTGGTCCACCGTGTTTATTTTTTTAACATAGAAATGAGTTAAAGTAAAGATATTTTTTGTATAGAAATGGTTAATAATCACTTGTTTTTATGCGTAAAGCGAATCGTAGCAAGGGTTTTAAAAGAATCAAAAAAATATTCATGCGAATCGATATCCTAAATTTGTTAACTAAATCGTAATTTTTTGTTAAGAAATTGTTAAATTTTGTCCACTAATTTAGCTATAAAAATAGGTGATTTTCATTATAAAATTTGTTCAAGATTCGCGATTCGGAGCAGAAATACTGAAAGTGGTTGTTTTTATTTGATTTCTTCGCCTTTTTTGATGCCATACAGAGCATTTCTCGGCATCCAACCTTCTATGTTGTCTGCAAAGATGAGATAACAAAAGGTTTGATTGCAACGTTTTATTTTGGCGACAACACCGTTTTCAACACGGGCAATGACGTCCGCATTTAAGCTGTCTTTATTATAGATATTGTTTTCCCCGGGTTCGGCGACGAGTGCGTAGCGGGCTGAGGTCAAGAGATTTTTTCTTACCCACGTTACAGTACCGTCGTAATCACGGATTTTTCTCCATTGTTCATATTCGGCGATAATTTCTACCGGATAGTTTTGTTGTTGGTAAATCCATTCTATGGGATAGCGTGTATTAGGACCTGAGCGCGCATTAACTTTGTCTGCACGCATGGCAACAAAGCGCGTTTCTGCAGGACTAAGCTCTATAACAGTTGCAAATGCATTCGTATATAATAAAGTCAGCAAAAGTGTGAAAATTAGTTTGCGCATCATGTTTATCCTTTGTTTATGAAAGCAGTCTAGTCAGATGATATTAAAAAATATTTAATTAAGATCATTTTTTTCTATTTGTTCAAATTGTGCCAGCAATGCGTTGATTTTAAAATAAAAATTAAGAGATTTTTTATAAAAAACAGCTATGATATTTAAAGTTTTAGTTTTTATAGGGAATTTTGTTATGGATTTGGTGCAGACAATTGAGGATTTGATTCGGTTTAAAACAATTACCGGAAATACAGAAGAAATTGATAAATGCTTGGATTATATTGCTAAGAGTTTTGAAAATACATCAGCGCAAGTTAAAATTGAACGATTTGAAAATGCTAGTCCGGTTATTTATTTAAGTAATAATGATGACTTAGAGCAAGATGTTTTGGTTTTGGGACATCTTGATGTTGTAGCAGCTCATGATGATATGTTTGTGCCTAAAATCGAAGATGGTAAAATGTATGGACGTGGTACATTGGATATGAAATCTTTTGCAGCAGTGGCCATGAACTCCTTGCATTATGTGGTGGAGCATCAATTGCCGGTTAAATTTGCAGTCATTCTTTCTACGGATGAAGAGCAAGGCAGTAAAAGTACGCACGCATTTTTGGAGAAGTATCCGAGTCTTAATGCTCATGTTGTACTTGATAATGACGTGGGTGGCGATATTACTAAGATTATTAATAAGTGCAAAAATCCGGTGTTTGTTAAACTTATTGCCAAAGGAAAGGCCGCTCACGGTTCTACGCCGTGGGAGGGTTTGGATTCTAATGAGATGATGATGCAAACAATTGCAAATTTGCGCCAATATTATCCGTATTTTGATATTAATAGCGGTGAACCTGAAAGCACATGGATTGATACGATGCACGTAGCGAAAATCGACGGCGGAGAGGTTTCTAATATTATTTCGTCGCATACAGAGGCTCTTTTGGATATTCGTTTAACAGAAACGTCAACTGTGCTGGAACTAGAAAAAAAGCTGAAAAGTGCTTTGTGTTGCGGTGTTAGCTATAAAATTGTTTCGTCTTCTACGCCGGTGGTGATGAGAGAGGATAATCCGCAGATTCTGGCTTATAAAACATTTGCGGAAAAAATTATGGGGCAAAAAATTGAATTTCAGCAAATCGGTGGAGCAACTGATGCGCGTTTATTTGCCGAAAAAGGGGCAACAGTGATTATGCATTCCGGAACCGGTGAAGGGATGCATGCAGATGGCGAATATGTTGTATTACAATCCGTTAAGGATTTGGCAGAGTTACAAATAGAATATTTGAAGAGCATTAGCTAAAAATTTGAAGAATTTAAAAATATTTTTTTCTGGGCTTGACTTGTAGTGCTTTTTTATGCTATTGAGATTTTGTTTTGCTTAAGATTATGTGTTAAAAATAGATATGTTTTATTTAATTTCTAAGAATTATGCTTACAGATGAAAAAGGTGCTAAGATGGCGCCATTTGAAGAGGCCTTGCTTCAAAACTATGACGGGAAAATTGCTTTGGTGTTGATTAACGGTGATCGTAACGGTTATTGTGATTTGACAGAGGATTTTGTCTGTGCTCTTCTTAAGAAAGTGTGGAATAGCACAGAGGGGTACACTATTGTCTCTCGGGTTTTGAATAACCAAGATTTTCTTACGCCGAAAGTGGTTGACACTGTGTTTGCAACGGAGGATTTATCATTAATCACTCAGTACTTGCATTCTTCTCACTGCCATGGAATGGAAAGCCGGCACATTATCCAACTTTTAAAAATGGATGATGCAGAGCTGATAGAGTTCTATTTTCAGCGTTATGCTACTATCGTCTTGCAGGACAACTGGTATGCACCGGTGGTTGATTGGCTTAAGGAGAACGGACTATATCCTCAGTTTCGGGCGCGGTATATGCCAAAGAAAAAGTTCTTGTAAATCTGTTCATTCGGCTTCCTATACATTTGTGTATGGGGAGCTGTTTTTTTTGAAGTATTTTAAAACTTGATTTTTTTATTTTTGATTTTTATACTTTTGGGCAGTTTTCATATCATTTTATTAATTATAATGTCGACAGATACTCGTTAAAGTCCGAGAGTGAACTATTATGGGAAAAGTGGTTAAAACACCGCTGGCAGTGGTGTATGTTGATGAAAAGACAAATCTGCGTATTTCTGATAATCTTGAGTTAGCTCGAGTTTCTGAAGTATGGGGTGTATTTTTGTATGCTAAGGTCGGTGAGCTGAATATCTTTATCAGTAAAACTAATGGACCGGATTTGACGCTGAAAGAGACCGGTGCTTGGGCTGATGATAAGTATAAGGCTTATTACAATCTCAAGCACAACAATTTTCTCTATGGCGGGTTGCCTCATTATGAGGAAATTTTGGTGTTAATGATGGGCTATACTGAAATGGTCAATAAGACGATGGCAATTTTCCGTGAAAACGGTATTGTTGCAGATAATCTGTTTGATGATTTCTATCTGGTGTATTCGGAGAATGCTTTTGAAGGTGCCAATGATTTGCATATTCGTCGTATTATGCAAGAGAAGAACATCAATGAATCGGCAATGTATCAGGCTATGCGTACAGATGATGGGGCAAATACGGTTTTAACATTTAAACCGGAAAATTTGGAAAAGTATGATCGATTTCATACGCGGTTGTTTTTGCACCATGTTTAAGAAAAATCCCGAACCTTTGCGGCTCGGGACTTTTTTTATTCACTTTCTTCTTCATCATGCTTTGCTTTGCCTTCTATGACGTAGCCTTCAGTGAACCAATTTCCAAGGTCTATGTCAGCGCATCGCTTGGAACAAAACGGACGATACTTGGCATTATCAGTTAGCTTTCCGCATATCGGGCATTTATGTACTTTTACAATGTTGGTCGGTTGAGAAGAAGTTTCGGTTTCGCTCATCTTATGGCTCCACGCGACCGGTTCCACTGCAAGTGGGGCAAGCAATTGAAAATTGCTCTAATAAACTCTGGCGCTTACGGCGACGCAGAATTTCTACATTACCGGCTTTACTTAAACCAACCACGCGCGCACCTTGAGCATCTCCAGCCAGCTCTTCAGATAATGTATCCATAATATCGCGCATAAAACGATATTCACAAGAACCGGCGAAATCTATGATAATTTTTCCGGAAAGATTACGCAAAATAATCTGACGAGCAATTTCTTGAGCAGCCTCTTTGTTGAGAGTGTCGGTTTGACCGCGTGCCGCAATATTTGCACTGTCTACATCTATGGCAACAAAAGCGTGCGTCTCTTCAATGTGAATTTCACCGCCACAAGGCAATTTTACTGTTTTTTTCATTGCATCTTGTAGCATATCCTGAATTCCAAATTCTTCGCTCGGATCAGCTGTATAGCGAACTTCACCGGAGAATATTCCTTTTACTTTTTCCTCTAAGTTGTGGTCATTAACGACGACTGAAGATAAGGTATCTGCATGACGACGGATGAGGTCAAATAGCGGATTTTCTTTGGCATACAGTAAAGCAGGCGCATTTGCAGAACGTGCTTTAACGCGGATATTCTCGTAGATACTACGTAAAGTTGTCATTTCATCTATGACATCATTGATATTTGCTTCTGCGGCTGCGGTGCGGACAACCCAACCCTCTTGTTGGCTACTAACGTTTTTCATGACAGCATCTTTTAAGGCATCAACTTTTTCTGTATCGCCGATTTTTAAGGAAACGTCAACGTAGCTACCAAACGGTCTATATACCAGATAAGTACCGGCTATCTGTACGGCGCGGACAAGCTTGGCACCTTTGTCTGCGTGAGCTTCTTTTTGAACCTGAACAACGACACATTGTCCTTCGGTCATATTGACTTCTAATAATCCTCTTTCTTGCGAGCTCATAAATGCATCCTGAGTATCTCCGATATTAACCATAAAACCGGTTTTATCTTCGGACAAATTAATTTTTTTGGTGATGCGCCCGAGATAAACATTTCCTTCAACTGCGCCATCTTCTTTAAATAGTTCAAATTCGCATAGTTGACCATTATCTAACAATGCTAAGCAAGCATCAGTTCCTGATTTTTCATAAACAATTGTATCTGCAGTTATCATATTTTTTGCTCCTTGTTTCAGGTTTTTTGTTTTGCCGGTATTTTAGTAAATCCCGACGCCGTTTAATAGGTTCTTGGTTTCATACAACGGAAGCCCGACAACACTGGTGTATGAACCGATAATTTTTTTTACATATCCGGCAAGCAATCCTTCTATTTTATAGCCGGCAACGCCATGCCATTCACCGCTTTTTATGTAAGTTTCAATTTCTTCTTCGGTTAAATGTTTCATGACAATTTTGGTGGTAACGGTTTTTTGGCTTATATGGCCATCTTTTGCAATTAAGCATACAGAAGTAATGACGCGATGTGTATGTCCGGAAAGCATACGAAGTACTTTGGTTTGAGTTTCATCGTCAGGAGATTTTTGGATAATTGTCTGTCCGGAGACAATAATTGTATCTGCGCTTAAAATATTTTCATTGGGATACATTTTGGCAACGGCAAGGGCTTTAGCGCGTGCAATACGACGTATATAGGGTAGAGGATGTTCATTTTCTTTAGTATGCTCATCAATATTTGCGGGAGCTATTTGTTTAGGAACAAAACCAATCTGCGCCAATAATGCGCGGCGTTGAGGGGAACCTGAAGCCAATATGAAATCTTTGTTTGCCATATTTTATTTATTTAAGCCTCATCGTCATAAGTCTTTTCCATGCGCTCGTGGCGTTCTTGGGCTTCTACACAGAGTGTGGCAATCGGGCGAGCCATTAAGCGTTCTATACCGATTTCTTCTCCGGTTTCTTCACAATATCCGTAAGTTCCATCTTCTATACGCTCCAAAGCAGCATCTATTTTTAAGATTAATTTGCGAGCACGGTCTTTGGTACGTAAATCTAGGGATTTGTCTGTTTCTAAAGATGCTCTGTCTATATCATCAGGTTGATTTAAACCACCTTGGCGCAAATCATCTAAAGTATCACTTGATTGAGCAAGTAATTCTTTTTTCCACTCCAAGAGTTTGCGGCGGAAATATTCCAACTGCATATCATTCATATATTCTTCTTTTTTTCCGGGAACATAATCCGGTGGCAATGTTATGGAATCAGTCATTTTTCTTCTCCCTAAATTCTTTGTTTTTTCTAAAATTTATTGCTAACAAGATAACAATTGAAAATCTATCTGCAAGCAAAAAAAACTATTCATCAACTATTTTAACTAAATACCCAAACTATGGTGTTATTTTCCTTTTTAGAGCAGGCATGTACGGCATCGGATATGGATAATCTGATGCTTGGTGCATCTGCAACAGAAGAGGATTCCGGTTCTAAGGTATGTTTATTTTCTTCTGATACGGAACTACCGGTTCCATCGTTGTATTTAGATAAATCATAGAAGGAATATTTATATCTCCAAGCTTCGGTTCCGTTAACAATTAAGGTGTCCAGCTCAGAACCGTCGCCGTAAAATTGTCCTTGAGTTAATATTTCTACGCAACCTTTGCGGTATAAATTATCAAATTTGATAAAAAACATAAAATTTTTATTCTTACCGGTGTCATTAAGTGGTGCTTTAGAGGCTGGTCCAACATCTACAGAACCATCCAGAGCATGAATAGCAGTACTTGAATTTCCGGTGCGCATATCCAAAGGCAGAGAATTTCCTTTATCCATATTTTCTATGGTTAATTTTGAATAATCTTCATCTGCGGCTGTAAATTGTATGACTGCTTTTTTAAGGTCTATAACCTGTTGCGTCGTACGTCCGGTTTTGTATCGTAACATGGCATTATGAGCATAACCTGCCAAAACGCCGCCTAAGATTATCAATATACTGATGTATAGTGTGGTTTCTACCATCGTATAACCATGTTCATTTTGGGGTTTTCTCATCTCCATTCTCCCTTTGATATATTTGGCTATCATAGCATTTTTTATGAAAAAATTCAACAGTTTTGTTTGATAAAAGCCATATTTTTATGTACTTTTTAATTTAATAAGATTAAATATATATTAACTTGGATGGTATTTTGCGGAGTTTAAGTAAAATGGGGAAAAAAATTTTAATTATTAGCGGATTTATTGCGATTTTTGCCTTAGCGGTATTATTGGCCTCTTATTTGTTATTAAAAAAACAACCATCGACAGTTGTACAAGAACAGAAAATACCGGCAGAAGAAGTTGTTAAAACCGATGAAATGCATGTATACAGTATAGAAAATTTGGTAGCAGATTGTTTTGCTGATGATAAAATTTTCTGTGCAGTAGAACGTACAGTTAAATGTACATTGGCGCCTGAATTGGCCAGTTGTGATAAAGAGTTTGTACCGGGATTTATCTTAGGGCAAACAGGGGATACTGAACGTCCGACACAAATCTCTTTTAAAATCACTAAAATTAAGCCGATACCAGATAGTTCTGATATTTCCGTTTATACTGAATCTGACTGTGATGCACTGTGGTTCGGTTTGTGTAAAGGTACAGTTATTTATTCTCTTAATCAAAAGAAAAATGGTGAATGGGGCGTAACAGATATGTTTGCGCTTGAGTAAGATAAAACAGTATAAGTAAAGTAGTCTTATAGGAATAATCCGTTAAAATGAGCTAAAGTTGTTTTAACGGGTTATTTTTTTGTATAAAATATCTGTTCAATCTTTAAATTTTGGCGGGTTCTTGAAAAAATAGTTGACAAAACTTTTAAATGGCGTATAACTATCGGGTATTTAGAATTTTTGTGTTTTTCCTCTATATTTATCTTAATTTTTTTTTTATGAATAACTCGTATCAGTTAAAAAATGGTTTGACAGTCATGTACGTCAGCCATTCTCAAGGTTTCTCCGGATGCCTTAGTGTGAATGTAGGTCACGTTAGTGAACCAAGTCTCGGGTTGGCCAGCTTGTTTGAAAAGACATTGCTGCTACAAACTTCCAGCATTATTCCGTTTTTTGGCGGAACGATGACAGCCTATACGGCCACTGACAACAGTCTGGAAATGCTTATTGCTAAGCTCTCCAATGTGTTCAACTCTACGGTTGTTAATCCGGAGTTTGTGAAGCGTGCGCAGAACTGGATTACGGAGGAGACGCATAAGAATGCGTTGAAGCCGGTACGCCAGATGAAGTTGCTTTACAAGCACACCGCTTTTGGTGCCGATTTGGTGCGCCCGACTGAGGAATTCTTAGAGAAACTTAACTCGTACACAGCTGAAGATGTGCGCAATTTCGCTAACACCTATTACACAGCTGCGAATGTGGTTTTGGTGCTTGCCGGTCCGAAGGCTTCCGCACGTTTTGTCCGTGATTTGGCAGAACAGTACTTCGGTAGTATTCCGTCAGGTGAGCCCCAGAAAGTGCATTACGGTGACATCTACACCGGCGGGTTTGGTCGGATTGATGTGGTTGATGACGACACTTCAGTGATGGTCGGTTGGGATGCTTCTGGATTGAAGATTGACGACAGTCCTGCTACCAACGTGATGATGAGCATGTTCCTCAACGCACTTGAGGGTGCTTATTTAAGGAAAATGCCATGGGCTAAAGTGAAGGTAGATTTCAAGATTGCCGGTTATTATGGTATCCGTACCATGAGGGCTACAATCTCTTCTCCGACGGCGAACGCTCGCGAGTTAACAGACATAGTGGTTTCAGTTGTGAATCACATCTGCGATGTGCCTGCAACGGACGCGGTGATGGAGTCTTCTCGCAACTGTGCTATGACCGAGAAGCTGGATAAGTATGAAAAGTCAGACGATTTGGCATTAGAGACCGCCTGGCAGCTTATCGGTCGCGGTAGTATGTATGATACAACTAACCGCATTATGTCTATCCATGACACGACCGCCGATGACGTTCGCAATGTTGCTGAACGTGTCTTCCGCGGTTCGCGTGCTACTTACATTGTTGCAACGGATGCTCAGCTTCCGGATTATTCTTACCGCGAGCTCTTGACGGCACTCAAGTGTGAGGTGTTGCTTAAGAGCGAAGATAAGTAGTTTGCACGATGATTCTCTTAAACGCAAACCCCCGACAACTATGTTGTGCGGGGGTTTGTGTTTTTTAGGGCAAAGCCCGTTAAGAGTTAGGGCAAAGCCCTTTAAACTGCTTACGGGCAGTACCTTTAATTTTTTTCAAAACCAATGCCGAGGGAAGCTTCTAAAGCACGTTTGATGGGAGAAAGCGAGTAGCGATTCAATTCTATGGCATTGATATCAACACCAAGTTCAGACAATATTTCTCGTTTTTCTGTGCGAGAGAGTGAAAACATTCGGTTATATAACTTCTCGCGTTCATCGTGTTCTTTTGCAATCGCGATTGCAATTGCATCCTTTATGCTTTGTTCTTTGTATGCTTCTACATACTCAGCTAAAAGTTCCTCTAACTTAGAGAGGTTCAAACGCTTGACATCTGCACCAAAAAACTTGATGCCCAGTTCTTCAACTGCTTTTTTACGCGTTGCGCGGCCGTGAGTGGGCTTAAGGGCAACGTGAAAGTACAATCGATCAGCCGGAGACATTATTTCTACCTTGCTAAGAGCTTGTTCATAGCTCTCTTTGAACTGCTGTAAAATACCGGTGTCAAAGCCAATAGCTCGGACATTTTCATAAGCAATGTTCATCTTTTTGCTTAGTACGGCAGATTGTTCAATTTGCTGTTTGAAGTCTGCACCGATGGCAGCAGTTGTCGGTTTGGGACTGTCTTTAAGCTCATCTAAAGCTTCAAGCAATCTCTTTTTGAGCGGATTTTTGGTCTCTTTCTGCCAATAAGGCTCCATAAATGTACAGTTTTCCGCCGGAAGAACTTTCTTCCATGTGTAATTGCGGTATCCTTTTAATTCATAGTTCTTATTGTCTTGGCTCCAGTTTTCACAACCTATGCGTGGTTTGGTTGCCAGCATTTTTTTCTTTTCAGCATAAAAATCACTTTTTTTGAGTTGGCGCAGCGTACGCAAACGCTGCTCATCTTTACGTTCAAATGTGAACAGAAAATAGTAACTTTGTATGCGGAAAAGGTCTTTGTAGGTTGCGGATTTGCCATCCGCCGCCCAGCATCCGAAACGGAGAATCTCATTAACTTTTGCTGAGAGTTCTACGAAACGTTGCATTGTTTTTTTGTCTTGTTTCATAATCGTTTATATTTAATTGTTTGACATAATCTTTAAGGGAAGTTTTTTTATTATAAATAAAAAATAGACAAAAACAAGAAAAAATTTAAAAAAAAATGAAAAAAAGTTTTATGAGAAATTTTTTAATGAAATCGCTGGAGGGGAGTATGAGATGGCAAGGTATTTTTTTTATTGGAAAAGTTGTCATTTTGCTTGGGTACTTTATGCCAATATATAAAGAGTTCCGGGGAGAGCATGTTACAAAGTCTTAAGATTTTTTCGGTAGCAGCAGTATTGTAAAACTCTGCAAATCCGGCAAAAATCAGCCCATATTGCACAGCCGTATCTATGAGTGGTTGTTGTAATGCAGGAGGCATGGTGGCAACTTGATTTAGGGTGTAATTTAGTTTTGATTGCAAATATAGTAAGGTGCTTTTGAGATTATTTTGGTTAAGATCTTTGATTAATTCTTTTTGTTTACCGTCTTTAGCACTGATGTTTAAGAATTCTTTGCAGGATTTCAGCAGAGCATATAAATGTGCTCTGGATGCAGAAGGAAGATAGTGGTGCAGGATTTTGATAATTTTGTTATCTTCGGCACCGTTTTTGATGAGGCTGAAAATCAGTTGAAATAAATGAAAGCCTTTTAAATCCTTTTTACTCATTTGCATATATGCGGTGATAGTATGCGTGGGGGTCTGTTGTAAATCTTGTTGCAGTTCTTCTGTTTTTGTGGCTAATCGGTTGTTTTTTAGTAAATTGTCCAGTTTTTGTTCCAACTCTTCGATATTTGGTTCGGGATTAACTGGTTTTGTTGATGATGTTTTTTTGTAACGAAACGACACATCGAAAATGAGGAAAAACATGATGATGAATACAATAGCCGGCAGACCATATAATAAGGTTGAAAATAAAACAGGTGGCATTTTATCCTCTTTGATTTAACGTATGTCAAACAGAGGGTATATAGTGGCGGGAGAAAATTATTAAACCTCGCCGGTTGGCTAGCTTAGTTTAGATTTTAGGTAGTTCTGTAGTTCTTCGTCTTCTATTTCTTCGGCATATTTAAGGGCAAGGTGCAAGTATTTTTCTGTTTCCGGCAAATTACCGGTCAGGCGAGAAACTTCTGCTAAATTATTGTAATCCAAAGCCGCTCCTTTAAGACGATTGGCGGCATGTTCCAAATCTAAAGCCTGCTTAAATAAAGTGCGCGCCATATCGGTATTATTTTGCTTAAATTCAACCAGTCCTAACAAAGTATAAGCATTGGCCGGATAGTATATGGCAGATGGTGGTGTTTTTTCTTTTATCAAAGCGGTTAAAACTTTGCGACATTCATCGTATTGTTTTTGAGTATAATAAATTTCCGCTTTTAAGTACAAGTTTTCAAAAATTGCCGGACGATGTTGCTGTTTTTTTGCGTAAGTAAGAGCTAAGTTATTATATTCCATTGCCTTATTAAAGTTTTGATTTTGCATATATATGCGTGTCAGCATCTCTGCGGCAAAAGTTTTGGTTGGTAGATTTTGAGTTTTATTTAAGGCATTGGTAAACATTTTTTCAGCTTCTTTTTTGTGTTTGGTTAAAAAGGCAATTAAGCCCTGCCAATTTTCTATATCAGCCAAGGTATTGTGGAGATTATATTTGATGCATATTTTAGAAGCCTTGGTTAAGTATTCGGACGCAGTTTGATAATTTTCTCTACCAATTTCATTTAAGCCAAAATATGCTTCCGTTTCAGCAATCTTAGCGTTAATTTTGAGGTCTTTATAGATTTTTTTAGCTTCTTTGAGCATCGTAAATGCAACATCAAATACGCCACTGATGCGATAGATTTGGGCCAAAGTCCAATAACATTCAGCTTCTTCATAACTAAAATTGAGTTTTTGGTATATTTTTAGTGCTTTAGAAACATCTTTTGAAGCGGTGAGCATATCGGTTTGAAACAGCTCATTGGAGGCATTCAGGCGCAAATATTGAGCTTTTATGTTTTTAGATAGAAAACGCGGCAAACGGATTTGTTCCATAATATGCGAAAAACGATTTTGATGGTGTAAAATTTGACTTATTTCTGCATCTAGTAGCAGTAATTTTATGTTTTGAGGTTCTTTTTTGACGGCGCGCTCTAAAAACTTTGCCGCATATGCCGGATTTTTATAGGCAATGCGACTTAAAACAATCTCTTTTTTAGGTGGGCGGTGCAAGAATTTTGCCGTGACTTCGCTTCTTATATCCGCAGTGGAATAAAATAGCGGTAAGTCCTTTTTTTTCAGAGTATTTAAGCGTTTTTTAGAGAGCGCTGATACTTGATTTAAAAAGCGTATGCGAGCCAAAAATATCAATAAAATCGCTACTATTAAAGCGATTTCGGCAAAAAATAATATAACTATTGTTAAATCTTTCAAAATCTTTACCCAATGTTAGTTTTTTAAACTTATAATAACGGCTATTAAATCATATATAAGGGATATTTTTTAAAATGGCTATTACGAAATTAACTTCTGAGCAACTTTATCGCAAATGTGACGCGACTAAATTTGAGTTTAATTCTACTGCGGATTTGGAAGAAAGACTTTCTGCTTTAGGGCAGGATAGGGCTATTTCTGCGGTCGAATTGGGTATCAATATTAAATCTCGCGGATATAACTTGTTTTGTTTAGGACCGGAAGGAACGGGCAAGACCAGTTTGGTTAAGCGAATCCTTGAAAAAGAAGGTAAACAACGTAGAACCCCTGATGACTGGGCTTATGTTTATAACTTTGAAGAAGCACATAAGCCGGTGGCGTTGAATTTCCCTGCCGGTGAAGCTGTCGGTTTTGCTAAGGCTATGGATGAATTTGCCGAATTTCTGGAGCATGATTTGCCGGAAGCGGTGAAGAATGAGATGTATGAAGAGCAGCTCAAATCTATTCGTGAAAAATATCAAGAAAAGCGCAATGATTATATCAAAGTTCTGCAGAAAAAAGCTAAAGGCAAAAAAGTATCTTTACTGCATATGCCGATGGGTGTTGTGGTAGCACCGATGAAAAATGGTGAAATCATCAGTCCGGATGTGTTTGATACACTTTCTGATGAGGAAAAGAATGAGATCATGGCCGATTTAAATGCTATGCAAGAAGAAATTGCAGCTCATCAGGATAACGCGCCGCAATGGGAAGAAAAGCAAAGCGAAGAAATTAAAAAATTGCAAAGTAAATTGGTAAAAGATGCAATTAAAAAGCCTTTGGATGAAATTCATCAAAAATATAAAGGGAATAAACGTGTCGGGGATTATTTGAAAGCGGTACGTGATTTTATTTTGGATAATATAACAACGTATGTACCAAACTATAATCAAGACAGTAAGCCGCAAACGGAAGATGATTCTATGTTAGGTCTTTTAAGCCAGCTTAAAGGACAGCAAGATGAAGATAAATATAGCAAATTTAAGGTTAATGTGGTGGTTAAGAATGTACCGGACAGTGGGGCACCGATTGTGCTATTAGACCACCCGACGCAAGGTAATTTGGTTGGTAAAGTGGAACGTTTGCAACAATTCGGTGCATTGGTAACAGATTTTTCGCTTATTAAAGGCGGTGCACTTCATCGTGCAAATGGCGGTTTCCTTTTGATTGATGCCAGAAAATTACTTTTGCAACCGTATTCTTGGGATTCCTTAAAACGTGCTTTAGCGTCTAAAGAAATTAAAATTGAAGCACCTAGTGAAGATACAAGTTTCTCTACGATATCACTTGATCCACAACCGATACCGTTGGATGTTAAAGTGGTAATGACCGGTGATTCCGAACTCTATGATTTGCTGAGTGAACGTGATCCGGATTTCTCTGATTTTTTTAAGGTTGAGGCGGATTTCGGTGGAGTTATTGACCGTACTGACGAGAATGAAATTGAATATGCCAAACTTATCGGTTCGCTTTCTAAGAAAAAAAATCTGCGTTCACTGAATAAACAAGCCGTGGCGCGTGTGATTGAGTATTCTTCACGTTTAGCTGATGATACAGAAAAATTAACTGCGCATGTTGCATCTATTGGTGATTTGTTGAAAGAAGCGGATTATTGGGCGCGTAAATCAAAAGCAAGCCTTATCGGTAAAAATCATATTGATCAGGCAATTAAATCGCAAATCTATCGTGCTGACCGTATTAATCAAGCGATGTTAGAGCAGATTGATAAAGGCACTATTTTAATGGATGTCAGAGGACAGCGAGTCGGACAAATTAACGGTTTGGTGGTTTATAACTTTACTCGCAATTCGTTTGGTAAACCGGCACGTATTACAACGCAAGTTCGTCTCGGACGCGGTGAGTTTATCAATATTGAGCGCGAAGTAGAGATGAGCGGACCTATTCATTCTAAAGGTGTGTTGATTTTACAATCTTTGATCGCCAATCGTTTTGCGAAGCGTTCACCGCTTTCGCTTTCGGCGTCTATCGTATTTGAGCAATCATATGGCGGCGTTGATGGCGACTCGGCTTCTTCTACCGAATACTATTGTATGCTTTCAGCAATTGCGAATTTACCAATTAAGCAGTCTATTGCCGTAACCGGTTCTATTAATCAATTCGGTGAAATACAGCCAATCGGTGGTGTAAACGAAAAGATTGAAGGTTTCTTTGAGGTTTGTAAATATAATGGTTTAACCGGTAGCCAAGGGGTGATTATTCCGCGGACAAATGTGGTTAATCTGATGCTTAAGGAAGAGGTTGTTGAAGCGGTGGAAGCCGGTAAGTTTTCTATTTATGCCATTGATACAGTTGATGACGGTATAGAACTTTTAACCGGTGTACCGGCCGGAAAAGCCAACAAGAAAGGGCAGTATCCGCGGGGTACGGTTAATTATATGGTACAGCAAAGCCTTAATGAATACTATAAGGATTATATTAAGTGTGCTAAAGAGACGCACGGCGCATTATAAATAGCGGCGCGGATGTGCCTTATATGTACCTAAAAAGTGAATACTGTCAGAATAAAACTTAAGCTCTTCATAGGCAAGTTTGAATTCTCTTGATTCCGGGTGTGCTTCTATCTCTATGTAAAACTGTGCGGAAATAAAATTACCGCCGATAACATAGCTTTCCAACTTGGTGATGTTGACGCCATTGGTGGCAAAACCACCTAGGGTTTTATAAAGTGCCGCCGGAATATTTTTTACTTTAAATACCAGCGAGGTAACAAACTTTGAACCGTCATCTTTTGGCATTTGTTTATCTTTGCCCATAATTAAAAAACGCGTGGTGTTGTTACTGTCATTTTCAATATTAGATGCCAAAATCTCTAAACCATAAATTTTTGCAGCTAACTTAGAAGCAATTGCTGCACGGGTTTTATCTTGCATTTCGGCAATGCGCTCGCAAGATTTGGCGGTATCTATGCGTGAAAGAGCTTTAATCTGATGCTTTTTTAAGAATTCCGAACATTGTGCTAAGGCTTGCGGATGAGAGGCTGCGGCTTCAATGTCGCTCAGCTTGGTACCCGGAAGTGCAATCAACTGATGTTCGACACGCAAAAAATGCTCACCTAAAATGGTTAAATCCGTTTGCGGTAATAAAAAGTGTACATCGGAAACGCGCCCGGCATTGGAATTTTCTACCGGAATGACGGCATAATCCGCTTCACCGTTGTCTACCAACTCCATTGCTTGTTCAAATGTATCGGAGGCGATATATTCTGCTGCCGGAAAAAGCTCTGTGCAGGCAATGTGAGAATAGGCACCCAGGGCACCTTGGAATGTGACTTTTTGCATTGTGGTATCCTTAAAAATAAAAAAACTTCACCGAGTTTATAGAGGTGTGTTCTATTTGTCAAGATGGGAAGCGCGGGGGATCCCTTGATGGTATTTCGTGTCGAGGGATGACGCATGCGAACAATGTCATTATGAGCCGTAAGGCGTGATAATCCATGGGCATAAGGCTTATTTTTTCTGGATTGCCACGCGGCGTTGCCGCTCGCAATGACGGTGCACATCATTATTTATGGTCGTTTCTGTGGAGCGGAGGTATACCGGATGGAACCGATTGCTTTGTAAAAAAGGGATGATATAAAAAAAGCACTCCGTCCCGAAAGGGAGGGAGTGCAATTTTAATTGGTGCTTTGGGTTCAACCTCACGGTTTACTTAACCACCCAGAGAGGGCTCGTGGCAGTTGAGGTGAAGAAGTCCTCACCGTCGAGAACGTTGGTGACGGTCAGGCGATGAGTGCCGCCGTACACATAGTTCTTGCCATTCTCAGACTTGGTCTTGCCGACCATGTCGCTGTCCTGATCGATCTTATCGTAAGTGACCTTAGCGGTCTTTACGAAAGAAGGAGAGGTGTAGGTGAAGTCACCGTCGGTGAATGTCACCACAACACTCTGGAACATCAGGTGAGAATCGGTGTAGATGTCGCCACCTGCGTCTGCCACCCAGTGATTCTGGTAGCGCCACATGTGGGTGGTCTTGCTTTCCACGAACTGCTCATTGCCTTCCACGGGCTTCGTGTAATGATACTGCTCTTCCATGGCCTCGTCTTCGGTGTACACCTTGTTGACAATCTCGGTGCTCTTGACGAAAAGGTCATAGCCACTCACGTGACCGCTGATGACGACGCCACCGCGATAGCGCCAGCTCTGAATGAGCTTATTATCCTGGTCATACTTTCTCACCTTGATGGTGGCCATGCGAGTTTTTACCTCGCCGCTTTCATCATCAGTGAATTTCTCGTCCACCTCATAATGGTAGACGGGATCCGTATTCACAGGAACAATCTCCTCGTAGCTCTGAACATACGAGGGTGCCATCTCAAAGCTAAACGGCTTGGTGTCGCCGTTCTCGTTGGTGTAGGTACCGGTTACTGAGTAGATGGTGCGAACCTGCTTCATAGAGCCGGGGACGATGTCCTTAAACTCACTACGCAGATAAGTCACAGCATTTACATTGCATCCGACAGCACTTACGTTGCCAGTAGTCACCTGAGTGTCGCTTCCGTTCCAACGGAGAGCAGCTACGTTGCTGAAGTTGGCAACGCCAAACACATCCTTGCTCACGTTGATAAGCATCTTCTGGTGTGTTAGGGTCACCTGAAGCAACTGCTTCTCGCCCATTGTCATGGTTCCGATAGATGAGCCGAAGTCGTTGACGACAACCGTGTTAACGTCTGAACCTTTTACAAATCTGTCCACTTCAACGTTCACGGTGTCGCGAACGGTTACGGTGTTGATAATTGTGTCGGTTCTGATTACCACTGTTGTGTCGTGAATTTCAACATTTTTGATGTCGATGCTGGGATCGACAAGAAAATACCTGCGGTTCAGGTCAAAGCTGAAATTTTTACTTACGGTTTCCTCACCAGCCTTCACCTTGACGGTACCGGCAAAGATGTACTTCGTAGTCACTATAGACACCTTCGGGTGGATGGTCTGCATCGTGCTGTAATTGCTGGCGGGCTTCAGTGTAGCCGTCAACTCATACGAGCCATCTGTGCTTTTAATAATGTTCAAGCGACCGTTGGTCACCTGTCCATTATTGTCGTTCCATACCAGTCCGTTGGTCGAGGTGATACGAGCAGCCTTGTGCTTGCTGGCGGCCATCTCAATGATAGGCTTAGTGTGTTCCACATCAACGCTAGCTGCGACGCTGTTGTTGATGGTGATGTTCTGGCCATCAAAGTACACATTTGAGATGATTGGGACAAGCTTCTCCACCTCAACTTTCACCTCCACGGTGTCAGTCTTGGTGATAACCTTCTCCTGAACGAGAGTATCGGTCTTCACGACGATTTGTACGAGCGTGTCAGTCGTGTTGACGATCTCAATGTCGACGCTGGGATCGACAAGGAGATAAGGCCTCTGCATCTTAAAATCAATGGGATTGCTGATATCGCCATTATTGGTGTGCAGAAGCAGATTACCTGTCAGCTCATAGTTGCATGTTACCATAGACACCTTTTTATGCAGGCTGGTGAGAGTGCTGTAATCAGCAGAGGGCGTCAGGGCGGCGAACAGTTCGTAGGAACCGTCGTTGCTCTCAATCTTGTCCAGCTTTCCATTAGTGGTCTGACCATTGGAGTCTTTCCACAGCAGGTTGTTGGCGTCAGTGATGGTGGCGGCCTTGTGCTCCTCGGCGGCCATCTCAATCACGGGTAATGTGTGCTCTACATCGGTAGTCATGGCAATTGTCCCGTTGACGGCAAGATGAGTGCCATCAAACCAAGCGTTGTAGGTCTCATTGATGTAGACCAGCTTGTCTTGCTCAATGAGCACAGGGACCTCTACATTTTGAGTTTTTACTTGCACGTCAGGCTCTCTGAGATCAACCTCATCGGCGCAAGAAGATACCATACCACCTAAAACACAAACACTCATCATCGCGCGGACGATGTTCTTGAAGTTATACTTCATATTCTATGCTCTTAACGCTAAGCTCTTGCGGACATTTTTTAAGACTTTTAGGGTCTTCAGATCGTCAGTCTGGCCTCCGGTACGTGCGTACTTTCATCGGCGGGGTTATTAATATTAAGAAAATTTATCTAGAACATGAAGTCCCAAAGCATTTCTAATAGTTTAGATAACTTATGATAGAAAATGACATAATAGGACTTTTGACATATTTAATATATCATATTTTTTACCTCTTCGCAAGCGTTTTTTGTCATTTTCTTTTAAATCGTCTATTTTTTTATCATATTATTACTTTGCGAAAGTGAAAGAGTGTGCTATCTCGTCATTATGAGCCGTAAGGCGTGATAATCCAGGGTATAAAGCTTATTTTCTGCTGGATTGTCACGTCGCTTTGCTCCTCACAATGACGGTGCTGAGGTGCACATCCAGTATTGCCCATACGGGGTACTGCCCGTACTGGGCATGGGATACTGTAAGCCAGCTACTTGTCTATAAAACCTTGTTTGAATGATGTTGAGGATTATATTATCTTCAGTAGTTATCTTGAGGAGGAGATTTTTTTATGTCTGATTGTATTGATAAATTGGAAAAAGAAATAGAAGCACTGAAAAAAGAATGTCATCGACTTAAGCAGGAACATGAGCACTTAATCCAGGCAATACAGGAAAAAGATGAGTTTACTGTTCATCATTAAAATCTAACATTTTGATTAGCTGTACTTTTTTATTCCTCTAAGGAAATCGGCAAATATACAGTAAAAGTTGTCAGCCCTTGCTCGGAGGTTATTGTTAAATTGCCACGGTGCCGCTTAATAATTTGTGTGGCAATGGAAAGCCCTAAACCGGTACCCTTAATGTTGCGATTTTTGTGTTCTTGCAAACGATAAAATCTTTCAGTCAATCGTGCCAAGTCTTCTTCTGCAATAATGGCGCCATAATTAGCTATGGAAATCTTAACACAACTACCATCGGCAACTTCGTAAAAACGATGAGGAGGAATGCTTTCAGCTTTTTCGGTTGTGATGGTAATTTCTGTTTCAGGTGTGGCATATTTAATCGCGTTGTCTATTAAATTTTGCAGAACCTGGGTGATTTGATGCTCATCAGCGGTAATTTGCGGCAAACGTGCGAATTTGGTGGAAATTTTGAGGTTATTGGTCTTCGCTTTCAGGCTTAAAGCTGTATTTATCTCTCTGATAACGGAATTGACGTTTATTTTATCGGTCGGTAAAGTATCAACCGTTAATTCAATCTTTGAAAGCGAGAGCAAGTCTTCTATTAATGATGACATATAAGCGGTCTGCTCACCGATAACATGTAAAAATTTATCGCGTACTCTTTCATCATCTTTGGCACTGGTTTGCAGAGTTTCTATAAAGCCGGAAATAACTGATAACGGTGTTCTTAATTCATGACTGGCATTGGCAACGAAATCTTGTTGCATTTGTTCAAATTGGAGCATTTTCTTTAAGTCATAAAAAGAAATAACGGCCACAATTTCACCTTTGGCAAACCAGGGGAGTGTGGTCATGTTGATATGAAATTTCGGCTTGTTTTTTAATTCATTTAGGCTAATGCGCAGATCTTCGCGGCGTGTGTCTTGCGATAAAATTCTTTCCAGGGCTGCATTAAAAGCAGTGTTAGTGATAATCTCCGAAATGTTTTTATTGGAAATATCCATGGAAAATAATTGGCGAATGGCACGATTGGCACCGATAATTGTGCCGGATTTATTTACCATCATCAACGGCTCAGGCAGTGTATCCAAAACGGCGGCATCAGATAATGTGCGATTTTCCAGCATTTCTATTTTGTCGCCCCAGAATTTATGCATGGAGTTGATGGCTTCAGTCAGATCCTGAGTTTCTTTTTCAGTCATGTTTTTTAACAGGGTGTCTTCGGAAGTTCCTTGGGCTAAACTTTGAATATATTTTTTGATTTGTTGAATTTCAGCGGATATGGGAAGTAAAAATACCGTATTGAAGAACAGAATGCAGATATATGAGCCTATGGATAATGAAATCGGGAGAATACTCAGCATGCTCAAAATTAAAAAAATCAAGCCGGCAGGAATGGAAAGAACCAAAACGCGTAAGGCAAAACCTGAATTCTTATCAATACCTAAAATTTCGTCATCTTGATTTATCATTAGTATATCTCAAAATTTATCGTGGACTTCAGAATATATCTTTACTATAATCCGCTCATACTTTAGATTTGGTTAATGAAAGCAGACAAATGAACGAAAATAATCAAGAAGAAGGACAGTTTGTAAAAGATGAAAATAATTCGGTTTTGAAAGAACAAACCGAAGGGCAGAATATGAGTTCGAAAGATGTTGATATCAGCCAAATGACGCCGGCAATGGCACAATATCTGGAGATTAAAAATGAACATCCGGAATATTTGGTTTTCTATCGGATGGGCGATTTTTATGAACTGTTTTTTGAAGATGCCGTTACGGCATCCGGTGCTTTGGGGCTGACGTTAACCAGTCGTTCTAAAAACGGTGATAAAAATATCCCAATGTGCGGGGTACCGTTCCATGCTTATGAAATGTACTTGGCTCGCCTTATTAAAATGGGCTATAAAGTGGCTATTTGTGAGCAAATGGAAAATCCAGAAGAGGCTAAGAAACGCGGTTATAAAGCTGTGGTTAAGCGTGAAGTTGTACGTTTGGTTACACCGGGAACGATTACAGAAGATACACTCTTAGATGCGAAGCGACATAATTTTATTGCATCGGCATTTGTTAGGGCAACAGAAATCGGTATTGCTTGGTTGGATATTTCTACCGGTGTCTTTTTTACGCAAAAGTTGATTGTTGATAAAAGTTTTGTTGATAAAGATAAATCCTATGCGGCCAATGTTCTTTCTACTGCTTTGGCACGGCTTAATCCGGTAGAGCTGATTGTGGCAGATAATTTATTGAATTATCCGGGCTTCTTTAGTCTGTTTAGTGAATATCGTGAGAAATTGGCAGTGTTATCGGAAACGCTGTTTAATTTTGATAGTGCACAAAATACATTGCTCAAAACTTATCAAGTCAATGCCATACAGTCTTTTGGTGATTTTTCAAAAGCAGAAGTTGTTGCGGCGGGTGTGCTGCTTGATTATGTCATTAATACACAAAAAGGGCATTTACCGCGACTTGATATTCCGAAACGAGTTTTAGGTGATGATATTATGGAAATAGATGCGCCGACACGTCGGAGTTTGGAACTTCTGGAAGCTAATACTAATGGTAGTCTCAGTCTTTTGAAAATTATGGATAAAACGGTTACCGGTGTCGGTGGACGCTTATTGGAAGAAAGATTAGCCGCGCCGGTTATGAATATGCGTGAAATTAATGACCGGTTAGATATGGTGTCATTCTTTGTTGATAATCCGGAGGTTAGACATCAAATTCGTCAAAAGATGCGCAAATGTGCGGATATGGAGCGCTGTATCCAGCGGTTGAGTGCAGGACGAGGGGGACCTAAGGATTTGTATGATTTGGCAATGACACTGAAGGCTTTGCCGGATATTCAAACAACGGTTACATCTTTTGCTAATTATCAAAAAGATAGTGTTTATGCTCAGGCACCGCAAGTTTTGCTTGATTTAGCACAGCGTTTTTTTGATCATTCCGATTTGGAGTATGCAATAGAAACTACTTTGTTAGAGAATCGGGAAGATTTGCCTACGTTGGCGCGTAATGGCGGGGTTGTTCGCGAAGGGGCGTATGGGGATTTAGATTATTTACGTACTATTCGTGTGCATAGTGAAGAAAAATGTAAGGCATTGAGTGAAAAGTATGCGCAGGAAACAGGCGCTTCCGCACTTAAGATTAAAAATAATACGGTTATTGGTTATTATGTGGAAGTACCATCAAAATTTGCTGATAAACTTTTAAATAATCCGCAGTTTATACACCGCCAATCAGTTCTTAATGCGGTGAGGTTTACCACCATTGAGCTTTCAGAGTTGGAAAATGAGGTTAACTCTTCGGTGGAAAAAGCCCTAGAAATGGAACTTAAAATTTTTGATGAACTGGTGGAAAGAGTTATGGCGCATGCGCCGGTACTGTTACAATCTGCACAAATTGTTGCGGAATTAGATGTGGCAGCCGGTTTGGCAGAATTAGCGGCGGAAAATGATTATTGTCGACCAATTGTTGATGATGGTCTTGGTTTTGAGGTGATAGATGGCAGACATCCAGTGGTGGAAGCTGTTTTGCGTCGCGAAGGAAAGAGCAGTTTTGTCGGTAACGATTGCGTGCTTAATGATAAAGATGATAAAATTTGGCTCTTAACCGGTCCGAATATGGCAGGTAAATCTACATTTTTACGGCAGAATGCTTTGATTGCCATAATGGCCCAGATGGGTTCGTTTGTACCGGCGAAGCGAGCTAAAATCGGGATTGTTAATAAAGTCTTTTCCAGAGTTGGGGCTAGCGATGATTTGGCGCGAGGGCGTTCGACATTTATGGTGGAGATGGTGGAGACCGCGGCTATTTTAAATAGGGCTGATGAACGTTCATTTGTGATATTAGATGAAATCGGGCGCGGTACAGCGACGTTTGATGGGTTATCTATTGCTTGGGCAGTGGTGGAACATTTGGCAGAAGTAAATCGTTGTCGTACAATTTTTGCTACGCATTATCACGAATTAACTACGCTTCATAAACGGCTTAAAACGCTTACATTGCATTGTATGAAAACTAAAGAATTTAATGGTGATGTGGTGTTTATGCATGAGGTGATTGACGGAGCAGCTGATCGTTCTTATGGTATTCATGTGGCGCGGTTGGCGGGTTTGCCGGATTTGACAGTTAAACGTGCTGAGCAGGTTTTGAAACTTTTGGAAGAGGATAAGCAACATAAGGCCATTAGTTCTATTAATGATGAGTTACCATTGTTTGAGGTATTAAGAGAAAAAGAAGAAGCTAAAGCAGAGCAAATTTCTCCGGTAGAGGAGGCGTTGCAGGTGCTTGATGTGGATAGTTTATCGCCGCGTGAGGCATTGGATAGACTTTATGAGCTTAAGGCTATTGCGGAGAGGAAATCGGCAAAATAGATTTTCTAGTTAATATATAGTATTATCTCGGTATAGTTTTCAGCTTCCGGTTCACCTCTATTTCTGCTGTTATTTAACAACTATGCTTATTTTTTATTAAAATATACAATTTTTACTTTACTTTTATAATTTTTAGTTTATAGTTTCTCCAAGACAGGGGTTCTGTCTGGGGTCTGAAAACCTTTACAAGACGTCGCGTGCGGACGTTAATTTGCACGCCTTCGGTCCGTGTAATGACTGGAAGGCGGCAAAATAGCTTTTCTAGTCAATATGTCGCACTATTTCTTGTATAGTTTTCAGCTTCCAGTCGCTTTTATGAGCGGCTTTTTTTTATGCAAAATTAAGGAAGAAAGAAATGCAAGTACCAGTTAGAACAGAAGTAAATATAAATGTTGGTAAAAGAATGAGAATTTTGCGCAAAAGTGCTCATCTGACACAACATGATGTGGCAGAACAAGTCGGTGTCAGTTTCCAACAAATGCAAAAATATGAAAAAGGTGAATCAGTATTAGTGTGGAATTGCTGTGGCGAATGGCACATATCTATCGCGTGCCGATGAAATTCTTTTTTGAAGGGTTGGATGAATCTCTATATAGAGAGTATGTTGATGATTCTTATTTAAATAATATCTATAGCGCAGAATCATTTGATTTGATGTATGCTACTATTGTATTTCAGACAGGAAAGTGGCACGAAAAATATTTGATTTGGTTCAAAGTATGACGAAATCTTTTTAACTGATGCTAGATATTATTCCTTGAAGAACTTATTTGTTTTCGGGAAACCGAATGGTACCAATCTGCCGACTTGGGCGCGATGTCCGAGCCAAGCTAATAGTTCTTTTTCATTAGCAACACCACCGGAGCGGTTGTAGCAAAAACCTTCTTCGGCTTTGAATACCTGTATGTCAGAAAGTTTGCCGTTACTTTGGTATTTTTGTAAACGTACACCGTGACCACGTGCCATAGTCGGTATTTCTTCTAGAGGGAAGATTAAAAGTTTTCTATTCTCTCCGACCACGGCGACCATATCACCGGTTATTTTTTTGCAAAATGCGGCTTGTTCACCTTCTGCCAAGTTTAATATCTTTCTGCCGTTTCTGGTTTGGGTGACAATATGTCCTTCATCTATTACAAAGCCGTAGCCGTAATCCGTTGATACAATATATTTGGCGCCTTTTTCAAAGACAAACATGGCACAAATGTTATCATTAACACCTAATTCTGCCATTAATCTGACAGGTTGCCCGAAGCCACGACCGGAGGGGATCTCATGCGCATTGATATTGAAGAATTTGCCAGAGGTGTCTAATAATATAATTTTATCGGTGGTGTAGGCGTGAATTGCACATTGCAGACTGTCATCTTCCTTAAATTTGAACTCTTCATTGAGCGGAATATAACCTTTCATCGCTCTAATCCAGCCTTTGTTGGAAAGAATAACCGTAATCGGTTCTTTTTCTACAAATACTTCTGTGGTCAGCTCAACATCTTCCGGTTGATCCATAAATTGGCTCTTGCGGCGGCCTAATGGTGTTTTTTTGCCGAATTTTTCTTTCATCTCGCTGATTTCATCTGAAAGTTTTTGCATACGTAAATTTTCATCAGAAAGCAATGTTTCTAAGCTGTTTTTTTCTTCGGTTAATTCATCAAATTCGGCGCGAATTTCCTCTTCTTCTAATTTGCGTAAATTGCGAAGTTTCATATTTAAGATGGCTTCGGTCTGATTTTCAGATAAATTGAATTTTGCCATTAAGGCTTGTTTGGCATCTTCTTCTTCACGGATGATGCGTATAACCTCGTCTAAATTCAGATAAGCAACTAAATAACCGGATAAAATCTCCAGTCTGGCCATAATTTTATTTAAGCGATATTTGCTCTTTCTAATCAATACCTGATGGCGATGGTCAAGGTATTCTTTTAAGACTTCTTTTAGGCTCATAACCTTTGGTACGCCATCTGACGAAAGCACGTTCATGTTCATCGCAAAACGAATTTCAAGCTCAGTTTGCTTAAATAAGTGTTCCATTAATACGTTGGCATCAACTGTGCGGTTTTTCGGTTCTAAAACAATGCGTACATCGTGTGCGGATTCATCTCTGACATCAGCCAAAAGCGGTAACTTTTTATCTTCCAGCAACTGAGCAATTTTTTCTATTAATTTGGATTTAATAACCTGATAGGGAATTTCGGTAACTATGATTTGATATTGCCCTTTGCCTAAATCTTCTTTTTCCCACTTAGCACGAATACGGAAATAACCCTTTCCATGCGTGTAAGCGTCTAGAATAGCTTGATTATCAGCAATAATTAGGCCGCCGGTTGGAAAATCCGGTCCTTTGACGTATTTGATGAGGTCTTTTATTTCACATTCGGGATTTTTTATCATGTATTGCAGAGCGTCCGCTACTTCACCCAGATTGTGTGGCGGAATGTTGGTAGCCATACCTACGGCAATACCGGTGGAACCATTGCAGAGTAAGTTCGGTACAGCAGCCGGCATTACGACCGGTTCTTGCTCTTCGCCGTCGTAGGTATCCATAAAATCAACTGCGTTTTCATTTAAGCCTTCCATTAAAGCAATGGCAAATTCGGTTAAACGTGCTTCAGTATAACGCATGGCAGCGGCACCATCACCATCTATGTTGCCAAAGTTTCCTTGCCCATCCACCAACGGATAGCGTACGGAAAAGTCTTGAGCTAGACGAACCATGGCACCATATACGGCCGAATCTCCATGCGGGTGATATTTACCAATTACATCACCAACCACGCGAGCACATTTCTTAAAGCCGGATTTGGGATCTAATTTCAGTTGCCGCATAGCATATAATAAGCGGCGATGTACCGGTTTTAAGCCGTCTCTCACATCAGGAAGCGAACGTGCAACAATGGTAGACATCGCATAAGAAAGATAGCGTTTGCTTAATTCTTCCTTTAATTTTACATTATGTATTTTTTGTTCTAAGTTTTCGTCTTGTTCTTCCATCTCATCCTCTTTGCGGCTGTCCTTATGGTTAATATCCTACGGCAATTTTGGACTCTGTTTCTAAGATATCTTCGGTTTCATAAAATTGCCATAAGTTTGTGCGCCCTTCCGGCATTTGTAAGTTATGAAACTTAAAGAAATGCTCGTTTAAGAAAAATTCAGTCATTTTTAACACATTAAAAATTTCTGCATAAGATGGAGTGTGATTTTTATCCACAACAAAATGCGGATATAAAAATAACCGGTCGTGATAAGGTTCACCGACTTCGCGGCAAACGGCTTTTCCGGTTTTGGGCGAGACATAAGTTAATCCTTCGGTTTGTCCGGTAACAGCGCAACAATCTAATGATAAACCCAGGCCTAAATATTCTAATGCATAAAATTCGAAAAAGGCATAATCGGTCAGCATTTCTTTGAGGTTTTTTGCTTTAAAAAAGTGGGAGAGGGTTTCGTAGAGCAGAGGGACTTCTTCATTTTCATTTAAGAGCCTTAAAATCATCGGGATAACGGAGGTCATTAATTGTAAACGCTTCACATCTGTCATCATCAGAACGGCGTTGGGTTCTACTAACTCTAGGCGAAACAGACGGCGCATATTTTCTTCTAGTCTGGCAGAGGCTTCAAAAAATATTTTGTTGCCGGGCTGAAATAAACCACGATTTTTGGGATTTGTGCCATCCGATACAAATCCGGTCATTTTACCTTGGTTTAAGGTCAATAATGTTACAATCAGCGCTTTTTCGCTGTATTTTTTGGCGCTTAAGACGTAACCTTCATCTTTAATTATCATTTTCTTTGTCCTTATTTTGAAAGCATATATTTGTTTTAGTCGGTTGTCAACGTCGGTACGTCGGGTGTGTAAAAATATCATTGACAAAAATAGTTATTTTTGTATAATTACTTCCAGTTAATTTTATTATGTTTTATTAATTTACCAATTTTTATGAAAGAAAAATATTTGAAAGCGGCGGAAGTGATAAACGAAGCCTACAATGTTCAGTCAAACTATGACTTGAACAAAAAGTATGATTTCTTCGTGGTGTTTGACGATGACATCACAGCGGTATTGAAAAGCCTCTATGTGTATCGTTGCCTGAAGGAGAAGAACCCGGAGATGAAGTATGTTTGCGTCGGAGGCGAAGGGCTTTTGGCCGTAGCCTTTAAGGTTATGCGTTTCTCTCTGACGGTGCGGTGCAAAAATTTTGCCGGAGCTTATCTGCAACAGGAGACAGAAGGTCAGCGTCTTAAGAGGATAGCTAAGAGATTGCTTGTTTCTGAAGACGACATCATCTTAGCAGACCATGGGCGTAATACGACTGAGAATTTGCAAGAAATATCTCAAATTGCCTATGGCAAAAAAGCTTTGGTTGTTTCTACGCAAAGACTTGCGATGGTCTTTAGGCAGTCAGCTGAATTCCAGTGTAACCAGCATCCGGAAGAGTTTGGTTGTCGCAGGCTGGACTATGACATGTTTGTTATCAAGCAGACTGTTCAAGAAACGCTGCATTGGTACAATTTTCAGGGGGCTGCCGGAGGACGTGTGGCTATGCATCTGTTTGCATCATTGGTTAGGCGTTTTGAAGTCTATGACGGTAAGTTCTTGAACAAACCGTTTGAACCGACCGATGAAGTCAAGAAGGCAGATGCTTTGCTCAGGAACAAGTTCCTCATCAAACAGAGGCACACCGGCTTGAAACTTATCAGAGCGTATCTGCAGTACATTCCCATTCTGTGGAGTATCTTCTGGAATGCAGAGAACTATCTCATAGATGAGAATAAAGCTGTTGAAGATGCTGAACTTTGCGCGTTGGAAGAAAAATATTAGGCAGCGCGTTCAGAGCCCGGAGTTTGAACCATTTGGTTCAGACTCCTTTTTTTATTTTAAGATGTTTGTTAATATGTTTGGGGTTAAAATTTGCGGTAAATATTGCGGTGTTTTGCTACCCTTTGCATAATAGATATATAGAGGGATACTGTTGCGCCCATAGCTCTTTAAGGCATCGGCGATATCTGAACTGCGATTGGTCCAGTCGGCTTTATAGAGTTTTAAGTGTTTAGTTTTTACTAATTCTTTGAAGCTTTGGGTGTCTAAAACCGCTTTATCGTTAAGTAAGCAAACCAGACACCATTTGGCAGTAAAATCTATCAATACGGCTTCGTTATTGTTTAGCGATTGTGTGACTTTTTCTTTAGAATATTCTTCCCATAAAATATCTTGGGTGGAATTATGTATAGTCAATTGGTTATAAATTATCCAGCCCAACCATAAACAAGTTAAAGCGATAGGTAGTGCTAAAATTTTCTTTAAGCGTATCATCCAAGGGCCGGGGGCGGGAATAAACTTTAGGCATAAACTCGGAAAAGTTTCTATTAATACATAAGGAAGGGCATAGCCGAAACCTAGGCTTAGGAAAATCGTAAAGTAAATTAAGGGAGGTTGTTGCAGGGCATAACCTAAGGCTGCACCCATAAACGGACCGGTACAGGGACAAGCAATAATAACCGCAAAAAATCCGGTTAAAAAACTTTTATTGCCGGCAATTTTAGAAAGTTTATCCGCGAAAATATCCGGTATTTGTAATCTATCAATTAAATTTAAGAAGATGAGAAAGAATAACAGCATAAGGAATATATTAAATGCCGGTGATTGCAGCTGAAATCCCCAGCCGAGTTCGGTACCATACTCACGCAGATAAAACAATAAACCGGATAATGCTAAAAATGAGCTTAGCACACCTGCTAAATAAATCAGGGCGGAAATCGGCGAGGCTTTTTCTTTGTGAGCGGCTAAGTATAATGCTTTTAAGCTGATAATAGGCAAAACACATGGCATTAAATTTAAGATTAATCCGGCAAGAAAAGCAGTGATAAGGTAATATATAAAGCCACTTGAGGGTGCGGCTGATGACGGAGTTGATGGGGTGATGTGTTTGGGGGCAATGTGGTAAGCGGTGTTGTCACATAGCAAAATGCCTTCTGCATCCGGAGGTGTTTCACCTTTATCAAAGATAATATCAATGTGCCCGTTGGGGTTTAGGTTTGTTTGCGGTAAGTTAGAGATAATATTCTTTTTTTTGTGGTAACTTATGAATTCCGGTTTGGAGCACTCGTGAGCGATATTATTGTTTAGTTTAAGTTTGAGGAATTCGTTCTGAAATTTTGCACGAACATCAAGTGGCAGAGGAAACGTTTTTTCTGCATCAGATAAGGTTTGTTGATAAATCGGATTAATTGTATTGGTATCGGCTATGGGGAGCGCAAAATTTATGTTAATTGTGCCGGGTAGGCATTCTTTTTTGCAGATTGTATAAGATAAGACAGCATTAAAGGGCAGTGTTGTTTGATTTTCAAGGTTGTGTAACTTAAATTCACTCTTAAAATAGACTTTTTGCCGATAAATGTAGGTGGTAATGATGTCGTTAAAAACAGACTTTTGCGGGGTGGTATGTGCGCGTTCGGATTCGGTGTAATAAGGGGAATCGTAGTAGGTGAGTGTGGTCGGATCACCGGTATCTCCCGGGTTTTGCCAGTATATATGCCATCCGGTTTTGATATCTATGGTGGCGATTAATCCTATGTCGGAAGTTTCTTTTGATATACTTTGATATTCCGGAGTAACCGTTAAATTTATCAGTTCGTTTTTTTCTGTAAAACTTAGAGCAATGGCGTTGGTGATAAACGTCAAATACAGATACAGACATAAAAACAATTTTTTTAACATTTTACTCTCTTTATAATAGTGTTTTTATTTTTTTGATAACGTTGTCAAACATTTCATAAGTCAGTACACCGGTATTGATGTTATAACGTGATGTATGATAGCTGTCTATAAGCTTTAAGTTGTGCTTAGGCAGGTCATGAATCATGCCGTGGCCAAATTGAGCATAGGATTGCTTTAATCCGAGCGCCTGTAAAACGTTTTTATGTGAAATTGTGCCGAGACTTAAAATGATTCTTAAATTCGGCATGGCGGCGATTTCTGCGGCTAAAAATGAACGGCAAGTTTTTTCTTCGGCGGTGGTTGGTTTATTCTCCGGTGGAACACAGCGTACGGCATTAGTTACTCTTACATTGATAAGTTCAAAGCCATCATCTTTCTTTTTCTGATAGTTGCCTTTGGCTAGATCGTTTGCTTTTAATATCGGATACAATACATCACCGGCATAATCATTGGTAAACGGTCTGCCGGTTTGGTTTGCACCATGCAATCCGGGGGCTAAGCCGACAATCAATATTTCTGCATCAAGATCACCGAATGAAGGTACCGGTGCATTGTAGTATTGAGGAAATTTTAGCTGATTTTCTCTTCTGAATGCGCATAACCGTTCACAGTAAGTGCAATTTTTTTCCGGAGCTTTTAAGGTCATCTTTTTTCCTTTTTATGATGATGTTGTGCGTTCGATTTTAAAGCTTTTGAGTAAATAAAACGTAAAAAAAATTGTTTACCCTATTTAAAATGCAAAAATCAAGGTTATATCTTCGGCGAGAAGTATTATAACCTTGTAGTACTTTAGGACTAAAGTTAATTTTAGTTTTAATGGAGATTTTAAGATGAAAAAAATTTATTTAATGGCTACGGTTGCTTCGTTAGTTGCTATGAATGCAAATGCAATGGACTGGAGTATGGATCACATGATGATGCGTCCGTATGTTGGTGCTGATTATATCTATACACATGCTAAGCACGGTGGTTATGCCAAAGATGCCAAAAACGATTATAATGCGTGGGCGGTTAATGCCGGTATGGATATTGCCAAATATACCAGCGTTGAAGCTTTTTTTCAGCAAGCATTTCAACGCAAGACTCATATCGGAGATAATGCCCTGAAGTCTGAATTTTATGCTTGGGGTCTTGATGTATACGGTAGAGCACCGATTATGTGTTCCGGTTTTAATCTCTTAGCCTCTGTCGGTTTGGCGGATTATAATGTTAAATACAAATATGAAGGAGACAGTAACGATAAACAACGTGTCGGTTATCGCGGTGGTGTCGGTTTTTCATATGATTTTACCGAGCACGTTTCTATGAGGGTGATGGGGCGTTACAGCTATATCGGTATGGCCAGTTTGGACAATTTGATGGAAGTGACTGCCGGTTTGCGCTATACTTTCTAATATTTTATGGAGGGGGCTTGTATAGCGCCGATCATGATTGTAAACTTGCTCCTTTATGTACGTGGTTTGTACACCGCAGTCGCAAGTTTGCTTCTAGCATCGGCACTCTCCAAGCCCTTGGCAAAAATCATTCTGCAAGAATGATTTTTCGGTTTTAAATAGGGGTATAGCGCCGATCATGATTGTAAACTTGCTCCTTTATGTACGTGGTTTGTACACTGCGGTCGCAAGTTTGCTTCCAGCACCGGCACTCTTTAAGCCCTTGGCAAAAATCATTCTGCAAGAATGATTTTTCGGTTTTAAATAGGGGGTATAGCGCCGATCATGTTTGCAAATTAGCTCCTTTATGTACGTGGTTTGTACACTGCGGTCGCAAGTTTGCTTCCAGCACCGGCACTCTCCAAGCCTTTGGCAAAAATCATTCTGCAAGAATGATTTTTCGGTTTTAAATAGGGGTATAGCGCCGATCATGTTTGCTAATTAGCTCCTCTATGTACGAGGTTTGTACACTGCGGTCGCAAGTTTGCTTCCAGCACCGGCACTCTTTAAGTTAGTTTTTTTGCTTGTTACACTATATATATTTGAAACCAACAACGCATGTATCTTGAGGGCACGCACAAGCCGCATGTGCAAGAGGAACTTGCAGTGGAACGGAGGTCTCATGTTGGCCCGGTGTATATATACCGGCGCTCGGGTTTTGGTCAGAGTTTGAATAAACCTGTTTCATTTTTGCTTCTGAGATATCTTCTGTTCCGATGTACATGCCTTTGAAACCGGATGCCGGATCAGCACCCCAATCCATGGTGGTTAAGGCAATACAAGCGTGTTTATCTATTCTTAGCATATAGATTTCAAAGGCTAAATTGTCATTTTCGTCACTACCATTACTTGGGAAAACAAGAACTTCTCCGTTTAAGGCATGTGTTAAAGTAATGGGATCGTTGTTTATGTCATTTTCCTCGTACATTTCGCTGGGAATGACGCGTGAACGTGCGAGCGCAGTCGTACTTATGGTGGAAAAATTTTTCTGCTGGAAATAAAGCGTTCTTATACCAATAACAGTTTCACTTATTTCTGATATAAGTCGGTCTCTTTTTACTTTTGCCATGGCTTTACTATAGCCGGAAATACCGCCAACGGATAAAACTCCGACAATGGCCAGAACACCCAGCATTTCAATCATAGAACGACCTCTTTCACAACATCTCATTTCTTATTTCTCCCGGTAAGCAGCATTTTATTGCTGATAATATTTTTTATTTTAGCACCAATCAAACGACTTGTAAAGCCTGTCAATAGTGCTATGACTATGGTTATAACAATATATCCCCACGCACTTAGTTCTTCCGAACCTAAAAAGTAATTATACCAAATATTGGTTTTGTAAGCCGTGTGGTTAAAATCAGGCAAACCACTTAACATCGCTTTTATAAGCATCAATCCGACAAAATGATGCATCATAATATCAAACGTGTGATTACTGATATATTTTAACGAAGTACTTTGTTTGATAAACGGTGATAAAACTTTGGCAACTCGGAGCCAAAATAAAATGGCTAAAAAGGATAAAATGTATATCGCTAGAGCAGGTGCGTTGACAGAATCCAACCAAGAAGGAACATGATTATATCCCGGATATCGATAGCAAATTAAAGCAATAATTGTGAGCAAAATACATAAATACAGAGGTGTATTTAAGGTATCATATTTTTCTAATGCATGGTGATATAGTATCCCGAAAGCAAAACTCGGTAGAAAATAAAAAGTTCTTAAAATGGTTAAAGTCAGGTTGCGTTCTCCATTGTTCTCAGGACCAAAATGTAAAGCCAATATGCCGCAAATCAGGCTTATGATAAAAAATATGAGATAACTCCATTGCGGACAAACAGATTTTTTATCAGCAAGCGGTTTTAATATCAAAAAGCCAACCGTTTGCACAAAAAACAGCGGTACCAAAAACCATGAGGCCATATTGTAAATATATTGATGTCCATCGGTTATCGGCGCAATAAGAAGATTATAAAAATTCAGTTCTCCGCCAATAGAAAAATTCCCATAGTTATTTAAGCAAAAGCAAACTATCCCATAAAATAAATTCCATAAATAAAGAGGAATAATTAATCTTGAAATTTTGCGACTGAAAAACTCTTGATAAGAACGCGAGAGATTTAAGAAATAGCCGGAAGTAAACATAAACAAAGCGATATGATAATTTTGATACCGCAGTAAATTATTTAAGTTTAAGTAATCATAAGAGCCGATATGCCCATCTACAATCATAAAAATTGCGATGATATAGAGCATCTTAAATATGTTATTTTCGGTTTTTATCACTTTCGGTTTCCATTTCTTGATATATAATCTTTCATACTTTAAAACAGCGTGAGTTAATCTTTGCTTAATGGAATTTACAAACCTAAAACTTTTTATTGATGTGTATAAACAACAGAAATGACTTTTATGTTTTTTGCTAGGCTGGTATATTGGGTGCGATATATTTTTGGGGAGCAAATGTCTACTTTAGAGTTTTTGGATTCCGCGGCAACGCAAGAAGATTGGTTTGATGAACGACACACACGCAAAGGTGTGAACGGTCAGGCTGTTATGCTCTTTTTATATAGTGCCGTTGTTTCTTTTGCTCTAATTTTAGTTATCAGTAAAAATTTTGAGTCTCCCGAACAAATATTGGCTGAAGAGCAAATGGCCGAGGAAGGGCGTCGTGCTAATGTAGAGCAAATTGCCGTGAATAATGTGGCGGTACCGGAAGTTTATGAAGAAGAAAGCGATGTTGATGCAGAAAGCTTTGATAATCCGAACGTGGAATGGCAGGTTCAAGGCGAGGAGAATCAACCGGAAATCAAAGATGATGTTTTGATTGTAGAAAAAGGTGACAATTTCATCGGTATATTGCAAAAACTCGGTATGGAATACAGTGAAGCTAATCAAGCAGTTGAAAGTCTTAAAAAAGCCGGGTTTGATGTGCGCAGTTTGCAAGCCGGGCAAAAAATTAATATTACCAAAACCGTTGATGTTCCGTTTGGCGAACTATTGAGCGTTGATAAGATTGTGTTGGAACCGTCTGTCGGGGTTAAATATACCGTAACCCGTAATGAAGATGAAAAATATGTGGCAGAAGTAGAGCAACAAGAGTTTTCCAGTGAGAATAAAATTGTGGTCGGAACAATTAACTCTTCTTTGGCGGTAACAATGCGCAATGCCGGGGTGCCACAAAGCATCATCGGTAATTTTATCAATATTTTTACTTATAAAGTTAATTTTCGCTCTGATATTAAAGCCGGCGATACTTTTAAGGTTCTTTATGACCGCAAAATGGCACCGGACGGACGTGTGGTTAAAAACGGCAGCATCCTTTATGCCGAACTGAATTTAGGGAAGAAAACGAGGATTGCCCTCTATCGTTATAAAGACAGTAGCGGTAATGTGGATTATTATGATGAAAAAGGTTTAGCTTTAAAACGTGCATTGGTACGTAAACCTTTGGAGTTTTCTTCGGCCCGTGTTTCATCGCGTTTTGGGTGGCGCCGGCATCCTATCTTAAAACAACGTATTTTACATAGCGGGGTTGATTATGCCGCCCCGATGGGTTCCCGTATATATGCTTCCGGTGATGGCGTGGTACAGCGTGCACAATGGGCCGGGGGGTATGGTCGCTATATCGTTATTCGCCATAATTCCGAGTATTCCACCGGTTATGCGCATATGAGCGGTTTTGCCCGTGGTATTAAGCCGGGAGTTCGGGTTAAACAGGGACAAGTTATCGGTTATGTCGGTTCGACCGGACGCTCTACCGGTCCGCATTTGCACTTTGAGGTTATTAAGAACGGTAAAAAAGTTGATCCGCTTAAAATACAAGCGGCAACCGGTAATAATTTAACCGGTAAGGATTTACAGAAATTTAAGGCGGAAATTAAAAAAATTGTCGCAATGATTGATGAACAAAAAACTGTTGCATCAGCTCAATAATTTATTTTTTATTTAAGGAGAAAGACTATGGAACTAAAAGGCTCTAAAACAGAAGCAAATTTACAAGCCGCATTTGCCGGTGAATCTATGGCACGTAATAAGTATACTTATTATGCTTCTAAAGCAAAGAAAGAAGGCTATAATATTATTGCCGATAAATTTAGCCAAACAGCTGATAATGAAAAAGAGCATGCCAAACTTTGGTTTAAGCTTTTGCATGGCGGTAGTGTTCCTTCAACGGCAGAAAATTTGCGTGATGCGGCAAGTGGCGAAAATTATGAATGGACCGATATGTATGATACAATGGCTAAAGAAGCTGATGCAGAAGGATTTACCAAAATTGCTGACTTATTCCGTGCTGTCGGACAGATAGAAAAAGGTCATGAAGAACGCTATAGAGCTTTATTAAATGCGCTGGAAAGCGGCAAAATTTTTACACGCTCTACTAAAGTAATTTGGGAATGTGCAAATTGCGGTTGCCGAGTAGAATCTCCGAGTGCACCGGAAATTTGTCCGGTATGCGAACACCCGCAAGCGTATTTCTTTGAGTTGCAGGAAAGTTTTTAAGAAGACTCTTATGAGATAAAAAAATCCCCTCGGTGGCTTATGTTATGCATAAGTTTTTTACCGAGGGGTTGTTGTTAAATCATGTCGTAGACCTTGCGTATTCCCACGCAGACCAGGAAGAGGGGATAGCCCCAAATCCACACAAGCCAGACGAGGGCGAGGAAGCGGAAATACTTGACACCCTCGTAGATGTCCCGGGTGAAGTACTTGCTCCAGAACTTGTATGAGAGGTCTTCCCAGTTGACGCTCTCTTCGTTCTTAGCCAGTGTCCGCCAGACTCTGGCCCAGTTGGGTTCTTCGCCGGCGTAGCGGATGTGGGCTAAATCATGGCTTCCTCTCTTGATATAGACGAATGAATCGTCCTTTACAAGATGGATTTCCGCTGCTTCACCGATAATTCTGTATCTCTTCCAGGGAGTGAACCCTCGGACGATGATTTCTCCTACTACGATGATTGGGAACCAGACGATGGCGGTGACGGCCAGGATTACTACTGCGATTTTTTTCATGATTTTTTTAAAATTTTTCATAACGGTTTGTTTCTTTTGGTTTATTAATTAAGTGAACTAAAATTTCGTATGTGTCATAGAAAATCATCATTTCACGTTAAAGATAAACCTTAAAACGCAACTATGAAAAATGATTTTCTAATAATATAATATCTATACTTTGTCATTTCTTAATATATCATATTTTTGGATATTTGTCTATATTTTTTGCATACTAATTTAAACTTGCTAAATAAATTTTATGAGTTATAAAAGAGCTGATTGAAAACAGAACTAACAATTTGATAAAATGAAAAAAAGTTTATACTTCTTGTTTGTGCTTATTTCTTTGCTGAGTATCGCAACGGCAAAGGCGGAAATTACTCTTGCCGTAATTGCGCCCAAAGCCGGAGATTATGTCAAATCTGGGGAAGAACTTTTTGCCGGAGCCCGTTTGGCTGTACAAGAAATTAATAATGCCGGCGGAATTAACGGCGAAAAACTTGATTTGTTGACGATTGATGACCGTTGTGATGATAGGTTGGCGCTTTCTACCGCGGAAATGTTAACTTTGCTTAAGTCTAAGAAAATAGGTTTGGTGATTGGACCATATTGTTCTAATCGTTTTGATGAAGTGGCTTCTATTTATGAAAAGGCAAAAATATTCCAAATTGTTCCCACAACCGAAGCTTATCATTTCGGCAGTGCTGCTAAAAAAGGGCAAATTCTGCTTTTGGGTACAAAAGCACAAATGAGCAAAGATTTTTTTCAGTTTTATAATAAAAATTTTGCCGGTTTGAAAGTCGGTTTTGTTTATGACGGAGCGCCAGAAAACGGCTATACAGATGTTGCCAAGACACTTTATGATGAGTTTAGACGCTATGGAAAAGGTGAACTCTTGAAATTTTATACCTTAAATGATGAGAATAATGATATTTCCGATTTGGCCCGTAAAGTTGTCAAAGAGCATATGCAGGTGGTTTTTGCATTAGGTTCCCAAGATGATATTGAGGATTTCTTACGTGCAGTGAAGAAAAAAGATAAAGATACTATCTTTTTTACAGGTAAAAAGATACTTTCAAAAGATTTTCTGGAGAATTTAGGCGAACGTGCAGAGGGTGTTTATGTTCTAGATTTGCCAGGTCTTAAAGATAGTTTGATGTTTACGGAAAGTTTAGTTAATCTGCGATTGTTGGGTGTTGAGCCGGAAGGGCTTGAAACGTATAGCTATGTTGCCGTCAAGCTTTGGAGTGATTTGGCAACGCAAGTCAAAAGTTTTGATTATAAAAAATTGTCTCGGGCCTCTAATAGTACGGAACTTCGCGAAAAATGGGGCGAATTTCTCATGCATAGCGGAAGTATCGGCTCAGTTAAGTATATTATTGAAATTTATAGAGATAAATCCTTTAAGCAAGTTTATTAGGAAGGGCTTGCTAAATCACGGTCAAATCGTCGTGAGGAAGCCACTCTTCGGCACAACACGTACGTCATAGTACGCTTATGTGCCTTGGTGGGCTCACGGCGATAGCACCGCAATTTATCCAGCCCTTGGCTGATTTTAAATGAGGCTCGCTAAATCACGGTCAAATCGTCGTGAGGAAACCACTCTTCGGCACAACACGTACGTCATAGTACGCTTATGTACCTTGGTGGGCTCACGGCGATAGCACCGCAATTTATCCAGCCCTTGGCTGATTTTAAATGAGGCCCGCTAAGTCATGATCAAATCGTCGTGAGGAAGCCACTATAGTTTGTTGTAAAAGTGTTCTCTTCCTCTTTCGGTTGGTTGTTTTTTTCATAAGCTTAATTGTTTGACAAGTTAAGTGTTTTTTAGTATAATATATCATATAATTGCTATTGTTATGAGGTGACATTATGAATGATAGAACCAGACAAGCGCTTAGAAATCAAAGAGATAAACTGGATATTCCGGCACCGACACGATCAATTGATTTTCAGGTAGATACGTTGTCTCAAGCCACAGGTTCGGCAGCTTATTTCAGTTCGTGGGTAAGAACAGTCACAGTGAATTATGTGGAAGGCGAGGACAATTCTTTTAATGAGAGCAAGGCAACAAAGGCACATGAGCAAAAGCATCGTGATAATTATGATGCAGGCATGAAAAATATGCCGATGAGCTTAGAGCAGTATTATAAAGTATGTTGCCATGATGAAATTTCCGCTAATATGGCAGAACTATTGCAGTTAAGAGAAGAATATAAAAATGCGAAAACTCAACAAGCTCGTAATGCGGTTATAAATTCTCCGGACGGACAAAGATTTTTATACTATTTTGATGCGGTTAAAGAAGGAAAAATCAATCCGTTTGCCAGTAATTCTGCAGATTTTGAAAAAGAGATGAAATTTATTGCGACAGAAACGCAAAAAATGTGGATGAATAATCATAGTCAGTGGTATGATAGCGAAGCGCACACATCCATGACAGAGTCTTTTTTTGATAAACACGACTATAAAGAGGTTAAAGATAATCCGGAAAATTATGAAAAAGCGCGTAAAATTGCTTATACTATCGGAGGTGTTGATTTTACACAATATATAAGTGATATTCCTTGTATTAATGAAAATGTTAAAGACGCGGATAAAATGATTGCGGCAGATAAACCGCGTGATGATATTGATAAAAAGTTTAAGCCGATGCAATTCGGACATTCTCATGCAGTTACTTCCCTTGAACAACATGCTAAATTAAGCGCGATAGAGGGCATTTCGGATGAGTTAAAAGTAGCTATGAATGTGCGGTGGCAATGGGCAGCTTGTAAAACTGATGCAGAAAGACAGGATCTGGAGAAAAAAGTAAGTGAGTCAGGGGAATCCTTTATTGCAACACGTTGGCTTTATGCTGCTAATCGTGGGCAAATTACTCCTCAGTTTCCGGCATTGGATAAGAAAGAACAAGAATTTATAGGTCAAGCAGTATCTTCACTTACAAATGGTATTTGCAGTGGGGATATGGAATTTTTGCGAACTTATATTGATGATAAGGGAATTGATACGATTCAAAAGGCTGTGCAAAGCGGAGAGGCTGATAAAAATTATAAAAAAGAGTTACAAAGATTGCTTACAGTTAATGGCGTTGATTATTCTATTTATGTGAGTAATCCGGTTATGAGTAATCCTTATGTGAAAGTTGTTGATGATAAGCTGAAAAAGGGAAAAACGGTAGATGTTGCGACGGATTTGAAAGATTTTGACTCTAGTAAGGATTTGATTATTCCTGAATTTAAGCCAATTGAAGGAATGAGTATGGAGCAACAATTACAGGTTGCACAGCAAAAAATGTTTATGGAAAATGTAAAGGCAAGAAATCCGTTTATGGAAAAGCAAATAGTAAAGAAAGATAAAGAGCAATTTGATTTCTCTAAGCCGATTTTTGAGCAGTTAGGAAATGATATTCCGACTAAGGAGCAAATGGCGGCAATTCAGAGTGCTCAGGTTCAGCAGCTTGATGAGCATGGTAATCCGGTAAGTGTTCTATCTCCTTATATTGCGGCGCCTCAAAAGGAAGATTTTTCATATTTTCATCATGAACAAAGTGGTGAAGGGATGGCTGCACAAATTTATTTTAGCAATTTTCAAAAAGATTTGAATGATAATCCGGAGCTTAAGGCTAAATGGAATACAGCTGTTAAACAAATGGAAAAACAAATTGCTGATGCGAACAGAGGTGCACTCTTTTTACCCAGTGCCAATGATAAAGCTTATCAAAATGCACTCAATGATGTTTATACGATAAATGGAGTTGATTTGAGAGCCGAATATCGTGCTGATTGCGGGGCATCAAAGTCAAACGGACTTGAGACATTCGTTCCTAAAATTAAAAATACAAACGAAATTAAAAAAGTTGAAAACAGTTCCTGGACGGATAGAGCGAAGCACAAGATGGCTACAGCCTATAATGAGACGGTTACGTGGACGGAAACGAAAGCTAAGGAAGCGAAAAAATGGGCAAAAGATACATGGAATACAATGACAAATTGGTTTTCTAGTGTGGCAGATGCTCCAGCAAAGGCTCAACAGAAGAAAACAGAACAAGTCAGACAAAATGGTGGGCGGAGAGGTGCGCAACCGAAACCGGAAGAATATCGTCAGAAACGTTGGAAAAATGAGTATTATACCGGTGATCCTCAATATAGAACAT